>ENA-OQCL01000032-OQCL01000032.1-human-gut-metagenome-genome-assembly--contig:-NODE-32-length-70436-cov-5.743120_pt1 | contig 70436 bp, 75 predicted proteins | sample MGYA00242502_ERZ504586 | MGnify/ENA primary metagenome ERZ504586 (study PRJEB26092, sample SAMD00036316) | human gut metagenome | host: Homo sapiens | study: EMG produced TPA metagenomics assembly of... | reverse complement strand
GTTGATGATGCGGAGCACGTTGAGGCCCGCGATTGTTCCCGCGTCCTTCGTCGCCTGGGCGCTGGGCGTCGGTGAAGTAGGCCGGGCAGGTGATGACGGCGTTCGGTTATCGAGGTGCCGAGATATTCCTCCAGCGTCCTTCTTGAGCTTCTGAAGTATCATCGCGGAAATCTGCTGCGGCGTGTAGTTTTTGCCGTCGATGGCGACGGTTTTGTCGCTGCCCATCGAGCGCTTGATCGATATTACGGTGCGGTCGGGGTTGACTATCGCCTGGCGTTTCGCAAGCTGTCCTACGAGTATCTCTCCGTCCTTGGAGAAGGCTACGACGGAAGGCGTCGTGCGCTGTCCTTCGGGGTTCGGGATTACCGTTACGTTGTCTCCTTCTTTTACCGCTACGCAGCTGTTAGTTGTTCCGAGGTCTATTCCTATTACTTTTCCCATGGTTGATTCCACCTTTTATTTTTAACTTAACTGCGGCTTCGCCGCTCTGATGTTTCCTTTGTTTATCCGTTGTACTTGCCGACGCGGACCTGCGGCGCTTTCAGCACCCTGCCCGCGAGCTTGTAGCCTCTGCTGACCGCTCCGATGATGTGGCCGTCCTTCGACTCGTCGTCGACGGGCTCCATCGATATCGCTTCGTGAAGCGCGGGGTCGAACGGCCCTTCCGTCGGGATGAATTCAAGGCCGAGCTTGCAGAGCCCGTCGGAGAACTGGCGTATGACCATCGCCATGCCCTTCGCCATCCCGCTCTCGGGGTCGTTTATCGCCGCCGCTATGCGCTCGAGGTTCTCGAATACCGGCAGCATCTCCTTCACCGCCTGTTCGGCGGCGAGCTTCGCGTTGCTTTCGCGGTCGCGCTCCATCCTCGTGCGGAGGTTGAAGTAGTCGGCGCGCGCGCGCGCGACCTCTTCTTTCAGCTTCTTTATCTCGTCCGCCTGTTTTTCCAACTCGGCGGTAAGCTTCTTGATTTCGCCGTCCTGCTCCGTCTCCGGAGCCGCGGCTTCGTTCGCCTGCGCGTCCTTCGCCGCCGCTTCTTCGTTCTCCGTGCCGGCGCGGTTTTCGTTTTCATGGTCGGTCATTTCTTTATCTCCTCTTTCTCGGCAGATTCGGAGTCGAGCTTGCGCAGCACTCCGTCTATCGAAGCTATTGCTTTTTCGTAATCCATGCGCTCGGGGCCTATCAGGCCGACGACGGCCTTCTGTCCGCCCGCCTCGCCGGTCGCGGCGACTATCGACGAGCCCTTCATGCCGGGCAGGCCGTTCTCCTCGCCTATCATGACGTTGAGACCGTCTATCGAGCAGCGCTTCACGAGCTCTGCCATGCTCTCCTCTTCTTCGAGGAATGAACAGAGCGCCTGCATGCGCCCTAGGTCCTGAAAGTCCTGGAGGTTCATCATGTGGCTGAACGAGCCGGTGAATATCTTCGGCTCGTGCGCGCCGAGCATGGAGTCTATCGCAGAGACGGCCTTCTCGCATTCGTCGTGGTAACGGCCGATGTCGGCGAGAAGCTCCTTCTTTACGGTTTTCTTTATGTCGCTCCACGCCATGCCCGAGAAGTGGTTGAGCTTCGCGGCGAGGCTGTCGAGGTCGTCCTGCGACATGTCGACCGCGACGTCGATGAATTTCTGATGTACGAGGCCGCCCTGGAGCACGACGAGCAGCAGCACTTGGCGCTCGCCCATGCGCACGAAGTTCACGTGATGGAAGCGCACGGTGTCGAGCGGCGTTATCGCGGCGATGCCGACGTAGTCCGAGACGCGGCTGAGCATCTCCGAGGCGGAGGCGAGCATCTTCTCGAGCCCCTGCCTGTGCTCCATCATTTTTTTGAGGAGCTTCACGGAGGGGCCGGCGTTGTCCACGCGCTGGAGCACCGAGTCGACGTAGAGGCGGTAGCCCTGCGTCGTCGGAATCCTGCCGGACGAGGCGTGAGTCTGCTTGAGGAAGCCGAGGTCTTCGAGGTCGGACATCTCGTTGCGTATCGTCGCGGAGCTGCGCCCCGTGAGGTAGCGGCGCGAGACCGTGCGCGAGCCGACCGTCTCGCCGTTCTTTATGTATTCGTAGACGACGGAGAGCACCACCTCGAGCTGTCTTTCCGTGATCATCCCGGCTTCACCGCCTTTCGTCCTCTCAGCTTATTAGCACTCATTTATCACGAGTGCTAAGCGTTCTCAACGCGATACATGATAAGCGTCATATAGGCATTTGTCAAGACAGGTCAAAAAAATTTTTTGACTTTCCGCGCGCCTGCGGCCGCGGAATAAAAGTATAGGAGTTATTGTATAATTACTAAATGTCCGGCCACGCCGCGGCGCGGCGATAAGTTTAAGCCGGCGACTGGAGTTTTAGACGGAAATGGCAAACGACAAGACGACCGTATATTTGATCCGCCACGGAGAGTGCGCGGGCAACAAGGAGAACCGCATACGCGGCTGCGTGGACTTCCCTCTCAACGAGAACGGCGTGCTTCAGGCGCACGCGCTCGCCGAAGCTATGAAAGACAAGAAGATAGACTACATTTATACAAGCCCGCTGTCACGCGCGACGGCGACCGCCGCGATACTCGGCGAGGCGCTCGGCCTTCCCTACGAGGCGCGCGAGGGCTTCTGCAACATACATCTCGGCCCGTGGGAGAACCGCATCAAGGCGGAGCTCGCGGTCGAAGAGCCGGAAAAATGGCAGACGTGGCTGAACCAGCCCGAGGAGCTCGTCATCGAGGGCGGCGAGACGCTCGACCAGGTGCGCGACCGCGCTCTCGCGGAGCTCAATAAAATCATAGCCGAGCACCGCGGCGCGAACATCGCGCTCATCGCGCACCGCGGCGTGCTGAAGCCGCTGATGGCGGGAGCGCTCGGCGTGCAGCGCCCGAGCTACTGGCGGCTGCACGTGGACACGGCGTCGTACAGCGTGCTGACCTTCGACAGCCTGCACGGCTACTGCCTCATGGGGCTCAACTTTACGGAGCATCTCAAGGGGCTCCGCATAATTCAGGAATTCGATTAAAGATGAAGGCGCACCTGATAAAGCTCGAAAGCGAGAAGGAACTCGCACAGGCGGCGCTGCGCCTCGGCGCGAGCGAGGCTTCGCTGCGCTTCTTCGAGGCGCGGCGCGAAACGCTGCAAATCTACGTCACGGACGTGCCGTCGCCGGCGGCCTCGATAATCAAGCAGGAAATGCTCTCGCGCGGCGGCGACGCGGCCGTCCACGCGAACGTCATCAACTGCGGCGTCGAGCGCAGCGACGTGATAATCTTCGGCACGGCAAAGCAGCTCGGACATCTCGCGGACAAGCTCGAGCTGATGCCGTGGTGGAAGCTCTCCGAGCTCGCCGCGGAGATACGCAGGCTGACGGCCACGCGCGCTAAACGCGCCGTGAAGCTGCCCTGCGGCGCGGAGCTTGCCTTCGGAGAGCGGATGCTGCTGATGGGGATAATAAATCTCACCGACGACTCGTTCTTCGGCGGGAGCAGATGTTACGGCGACGCGGACAAGGCCGTAACGAAGGCCGTGAAGATGGCGGAGGAGGGCGCGGACATCCTCGACCTCGGTGCTGAGTCTACGCGCCCCGGCGCGCCGCGCGTGCCGGAAGAGCAGGAGCGCGAGCGCATGAGCGCCGCCGTCGCGGCAATCCGGCGCGAGCTGCCGCGTATGCCGCTCTCGATAGACACGACGCGCGCTTCGGTCGCGGAAGCCGCGCTCGAAAACGGCGCGGACGTCGTCAACGACGTATCCGGCCTGCAATTCGACAACGGAATCGCCGAAGCCGCGGCGCGGCACAGGGCCATGCTCGTGCTCATGCACATGCGCGGCACGCCGGAGACGATGCGGACGATGTGCGGATACAACAACCTAATCTCTGAGGTCTGCGCGTTTCTCGAAGAGGCGGCTGACAAGGCCGTATCGCTCGGCGTATCTCGCGAAAGTATTATAATAGACCCGGGAATCGGCTTCGCGAAGGACCACGGGCAGAACCTGTTCCTGCTGCGCCACTGCGAGAGCTTCAAGGCGCTCGGCTATCCGCTGCTCATAGGCGCGTCGCGCAAGGGCTGCGTAGGCGCGGCGACGGGACGCGAAGCGCCCGAGGAACGGCTGTACGGCACGCTCGCCGTGACCGCGCTCTGCTGCCGGCAGGGCGCCGACATAATAAGGGTTCACGACGTGCGCGAAAACAAAGACGTGATAAAAATGACGGAAGCGATACAAGGAGCGGAATATGTCTGATAAAAAGAATTTTTTCTTGCGCTCGGCTCCAATCTCGGAAACAGGCTGGAGCATCTGAAATCCGCGCTTAAATACCTCGAGACGCACGGCGTCCGCATCGAGGCGAAGAGCCGCGTCTGGGAGACGGCTCCGTGGGGCGTCACCGACCAGCCGGCGTTTCTCAACATGTGCGCCGCCGCGCGCACGACGCTCGACCCCTTCGCGCTGCTGCGGCTGCTGAAGAACGCGGAGGCCGAGCTCGGCCGCAGCGAAAGCTGGCGCTGGGGGCCGCGCGAGATAGACATCGACATAATATTCTTCGGCTCGCTCGTGATGAACGACCCGAAGCTCACTATCCCCCACCCCTATATGCACGAGCGTGCCTTCGTGCTCAAGCCGCTCTCCGAGATAGCGCCCGACGAGGAGCACCCGGTATCGCACAAGACCGTCTCGGAGATGCTCGCCGAGCTCCCCCCCGCCGAGCTGGAAGAAATGGTATGGATCTCGGAGATATAAAGAAGCCGGCGCACGGCGGAACGGGGAAAAAAAATCTCGGATTCCTCTTTCTCCCCGCCGTAGTCGTAATAATGGCGCTGGTCCTCCTGCTGACGCCGCGGCCCGATGGCGAGCGGCGCGAGATAACGCTGAGGACGCTCGAGCTGCCGGCTTTTCCGATAACGCTCGTGCTCGAAGAGAACGAGGGCGAGACCGCCGCCGCGTGGCTGCGCACTCCCGCCGGGGCGCGCCGCATAGAACAGGTCGAGGGGCTCTCCTTCATATCAAGCGATCCCGTGGTCTCGCGCGCCGACCAGGACGACAGCGACGACCTGCTGTGGCGCATATCGTTCATGAACGTCAAGGGCGAGGGCATACATCTGTGGATAGGCATGACGACGTGGGCGCCGCGCGTCTACGTAGCGGCGACGCCGTTCCAGTACACGCGCTGGCACGCGCTGCCAGCGAAGATAGAGGTCCCGAAGGGGACGAGCCTCTACATCTCGCCCGCCGCGCCGCTCTACCGGACGCTCGAAAAGCAGTTCGGCGGCACGGACAGCTATTCGTTCGTCTACACGATGATGCTGACGCCCGAGGGACTGAACTTCGTCCCCGTGCCGTCGGTCTACAAACAGCTCGCCGTCCTGCTGCGCGCGGGGATGCACGGCGAAAGCTCGCCGCCGAAGCGCCTCGCCTACGTCCGTATGCTGACGGAGTTCAACCGCCTCGCCGACGGCAAAGCGCCGCAGGCCGACACTCTGCTCAATTTACAGATAGAGCGCATAGACACGCTGAGCTGGAAGAAATAACGCCGCGCCGTCGCCGCAGCACCGCGGGACGGCGCTCTTCATTCTTCACTGCGGCTCGGTGCGAAAGCTCTCCTTTACGAGCTCGATGAATAATCTCATCGCGGGGCTCATCCATTTATTCTTATGATATGAGAGCATCGCGCGGACGGTGCCGCCCTCAATCTCGGTATCGAGCTCGATAAGCCGCCCGTCGCGCAGCTCGTCCTCCACCGCGCAGCGCGGCAGGAAAGCCACGCCAAGATTGCCCGCAACGCACAGCTTAATCGCTTCGATACTCTGCACCTGCATGCTCTGCTTCATTTTGATATTTTTACGCAGCATATACTCGTTCAGGATTCTGCTGTGGACGCTCTGCTCCTCACTGTAAATAATCGCGGCGTCCTTCATTTGTCCCGGCGATATAAAATCACGCTCATCCTCGGCGAGCTCCGGCGAAGCCACGAGCGCCGACGGCTGCGGCGCGAGCGGCTCGGTCACCACGGATAAGCTCTGCTTTGTAACGTTGTAGTGCAGCCCCACGTCGACGGCTCCGCTCGCTATCGCGGCGACTATTTCGTAACAGTTGGCGATTTTCAAAGAGAGCTGAACGTCGGGCGCTTTTTTGCGAAACTCCCGCAGTATCCGAGGCGTCTTATAAATCAGCAGAGATTCGAGAAATCCGACCGTCAGCGTCCCCTTCAGCTCCGCCTCACGCTTTCCGTAATCCAAGAGCGCCGCGGCGGCGTCCAGCACTCCGTCCATATATGGCAGAACGTCCCGCCCCGCCTGCGTCAGAGCCATGCGCCGCCCGAGCTTTTCAAACAGCTTGACGTTCAGTTCCTTTTCGAGCTGCTGCACCTGAAAGGTCACGGTCGACTGCGTGTAGTGCAGCCTGCGCGCGGCCTCCTGAAAGCTGCCCGTCTCCAAAATCATCCTCACCGTATTGAGATATTTCAGCTCCATTCGTCTGCGCTCCATTCAAAAAAATCGAATTATAAATTCGATAGATTCAATTTGATTAAATTATCTTTCGGGCGCATTATAGAACACGAAGGAAAAGAGGTCAACGGACAAAGGAGTGCGGAACATGGCGGTAACTGCGGAAGATTTAGTGAAGAAGGCAAAGGAATGCGGATACGACAAATGCGGGATAATTCCTGTTGAGCAGATGGCCGGATACGCGGATAGTTTAGATGAGAGAGAAGAGCGTCTGCCCGAGACGAAGGAGTTCTACGACAAGTTTCGTCCATTCGCCGACCCGCGCGCGCAGTATCCGTGGGTCGAGTCTATAATCGTCTGCTCGTTCCGGTACGGGAGGTACGACATCCCCGGCGGGCTGGACAAGCATTACGCCAAGGCATACCTCACCGACGGCAGGCGCAACGCAGCGAGCGGATGCTGGAAAGCCGGCGAGCGCTTCGACGAGTATCTTGAGGAGCGCGGCGTGCGCTGCGCGTCGAGCCGCGACTTCGGCCTCACGGCTCTGCGCTGGGCGGCAATGAAGGCCGGAATTGGAATTATACGGAAAAATAATTTCTTCTACACGGAGCGCGGCTCATGGAACCATCTCGAAGCGTTCCTCATAGGCGAGCCGCTGGAATATATCGAAACGTGCGCCGTCCGCCCGTGCCCCGACGGCTGCTCGCTGTGCGTCAAGGCCTGTCCGACAGGCGCGCTCTGCGCTCCGTACACTATGACCCCCGCCGCCTGCGTGTCGGCGCTTACGACGTGGAGCGGCTGGGACCTGACAACGGAGCCGCTGCGCGCAAAGATGGGGCGCTGGGCTTACGGCTGCGACGTCTGCCAGGACGTATGCTCCTTCAACCGCGGCGCGTGGAGCGGCGGCGAAGAATTTCCGGGGCTCTCGGAGCTTACGAAGTATCTGCCTCTTACGGAGATAGTGGAAGCGGATTACGATACGCTCAAGAACATCGTGCAGCCTGCATTTTGGTACATCCCGGCGGACAAGGTGTGGCGCTATAAGACGAACGCTTTGAACGTGATGCTCAACGACTATTCGCCGGAATATCTTCCCGCGATAAAAAAAGCCTGCTCCGACGAAGCGGAGCCGGTGCGCAAAATGGCGGCGTGGGTGCTCACGGAGCTGAAGAAGCGCGAAGCCGGCGGGACGGAGGCAGAGTAACGGAAAACAGGCAGCGCCGGAGCACGCGGCGTAAAGCCATGCGCAGCGCGCGACGCGCGTACAGAAAACGCCGGAGCGAGGACGACAGCCTCGCTCCGGCGTTCTTTCGTACTTTTTGCGGCGCGCTTAGTATTTCAGTCCGAATATCGGGTGGAAGATTCTCTCGTCGTGGAGGAACTGCGCCTGCTCGTCGAAGGACTTCTTCGCCTCGTCGCCGAGCGAGACGGCGAGCGACGACGTGAGCACGTGCGTGAGGAAGATGGGGCCGATGATGCTGCTGCCGAAGGTCGGGCTGTTGGCGGAGACGTTGATCTGGAGCTCTGCGAAGCGGCAGACCGGCGCGGCCGCGCTGTCGGTCATCGTGATGACCTTCGCGCCGTTGCGGTGCGCTATCTCGACGGACTCGGTGACCTCGACCGCGTAGCTCGGCAGCTCGCAGACTATCACGATGTCGCCCTCGCGGACGCTGCGCACCTGTTCCCAGAGCGAGAGGCCGCCGCGGCGGCAGAGGAGCGCGCGGCATCCCATGACGGTGAGGCGTATCTGCATCAGCTCCATTACAAGTGACGAGATGCCCCAGCCTATGCAGTAGATGTTGTTCGCACCCTTGACCATCTCGCAGAACTTGTCGATGTCTGCGGGGACGAGCTGCGCCATAGTGTCGTCGAGGTTCGCGTGCTCGGCCTTGAAGATGCTGTCGGGGAACGAGTCGTTCGAGCTGACGGCGCGCGCGAGCAGCGCGGCGGGATTTATCTGCTCGAGGATGGTCTTCTGAAGGCAGGCCTTGAGCTCCGCGTAGCCCGAGAAGCCGAGCATCTGCGCGACGCGCACGAGCTGCGCCTTCGAAACCTTGAGCTCGTCGGCTATGTCTCCGATAGAGCGGAAGGACGCTTCTCTCATGTTGGCGAGGAGATACTCCGCGACGCGGCGCGCCTTGTTAGGCATTGTATGCGCTTTTTCCATTAAAAGGTTCTGTAACTGAGTACTGTCCATCTACCTACACTCCTTAGATTTTTCTCTGCTGTATGCGCTTCCTAAACTTATGTAGAATTTACTGAGATTAGTTTAATTTCTTTTTTTAGAGTTGTCAACACAAGTCTAGTTTGTTTCGTGCGGGTTCACCAAAGCCGCGCGCGCATCGGCGGCGGTTTATGTGCGGGGGAAAAGCGAAGCGCACCGCCCACGCGCGGACGCGCAGTGGAGGGACGAAGCAAGCGGCGGCGCGAAAAAACGGAGGCCGCGCCTGAGCACGGACCTCCGTACGAGAAGTCTTGGTTTCGCAGCAGGCCCGCGCTAGAGCGGCGCCCACTCGCCCTCTTCCCTGTCGCGCATGACGGGGCAGTTGACGTGGCCGCGCGAGGCGGTTTTGATGCAGGCGTTGCACGATACGCAGGCAGACGGGCGCGCGTCGTCCTCGGCCCAGCGGTTGACGAGGTCCGGCTCGGCGATGAACGGGCGGCTGAGGCCGAACATGTCGGCGCAGCCTTCGTCGAGCAGCTCGGCGATGACGGGAAGCGAGCGCAGGCCGCCGGTCAGCACGACGAGCGCGCCGTCCGGCGCTTCGCGGCGCAGCTCGCGCGCGTAGGGCGCGAAGGGAGCTTCGGACTCTCCAGCGGAGACGCCGACCATGCTCGGCGCGTGGACGGCTCCCGAGTAGCTCGTGCCGGAGGATATCTCTACGGCGTCCGCGCCGCTTTCGAGCGCGCCGAGCGCCGCGAGTTCCCACGTCCCATCCGTCAGCCTCCCGCGACGCCCTCCGTCGCGCTTATTTTTACCAGAGCTGAAAATCTTCTCTTACCGCGGCGCGCACATCAGCGCAAAGCTCGCGGATGAAGCGCGCGCGGTTTTCGGCGCTTCCGCCGTATTCGTCCGTGCGTTTGTTGAATATCGGTGAGAGAAACTGCGTCAGCAGGAAGCCGTGGGCCCCGTGTATCTCGACGCCGTCCGCGCCGCCTTCCTTCGCGCGCAGCGCCGCGGCCGCAAATTCGCCGCGCACGCGCGCCATGTCGTCCGCGGTCATCGCGCGGCTCTCCACGTCGCAGCCCGGCAGAGCTATGCCGCTCGGCGAGAGCCCCGCACTTTCGGCGAAGGCCGAGTTCAGAGCGCCGCCGGCATGGCAGAGCTGGACAATCAGCTTCGAGCCGCGCTCGTGTACCGCGTCGGCGAGGCGGCGGACTTCGCCGGCGCTTCTGTCGCAGTCGAGCCCCCACTGGCGCGTCGCGGCGCGTCCTTCGCGGCTGACGTAGGCGAATTCAGAGACAACCGTCCCCGCCCCTCCCGCGGCGGCCTCGGCGGTGCGCGAGACGGCGGCCTGCGTCAGCTCGCCCGTCTCGTGAGCGCAGCAGCCGAGCCACGTCGCGGCGCGGACGAAGCGGTTGCGCGCGGCGAATCCGCCGCGTTCAAAGTCTTTGAATAGTCTATGGATTTTTTCTCTCTCCGTCATGGATGGCATTTTTCCGTTCCTTTCGGCGTGCGTCCCAAAGGCCGCGCGCGCTGCGTCATATAAACTCCACGAGCCTCGCTGCCTCTTCCTCCGAAAGCCCGGCGTGCGCGGCGAGGCGTTTTATGCCAAAGCGTCCGTGTCCCGTGAAGCGCGACATTTCGCGGCGCGGCACAGGCCACGGCCCGCGCGGATTTTCTCGCGTGAGCCTGCGCGCCGAGGCTTCCGCGAGTATCAGCTCGCCGAGCGCGGGATGGTGCGGCCCCGCCGCGACCTCCGCGGCGAGCGATTCCGTCTCCTGAAGGCCTATCCTTATCGGCACGAAGCCGTATTCGAGCGCCTCGTCGATGAACTCGCCGCCCCAGAGCGCCGCCTCTTCGACAGAGAGCGGCTTGTACTCGCCGCGCTCGTAAAGGCGGCAGAGCTCCGTGCCCTCGATGACGAGGCACGGGTAGAGGCGCAACTCCCACGAGTCCGCGCCCTTGAGCGCGGCGAGCGCGCGCAGTCCGGCGAGGCTGCTTTCGCGGTCCTGTCCCGGCAGCCCTATCATCATCTGCACGCCGATGGGCAGGCCGTCGGCTTTGAGCGTTTTTATGTCTTCGAATATTTTTTCGGGGTCGGCCTCGCGGCGGCATGCGGCGAGGACGGCGGGGTCTAGCGTCGGGATGCCGAGCTCGATTCTTGAAATAGGATATTTTTTGACGAGGCCGCGCAGCGCGTCGCCGCGCAGGTCGCCGGGGTAGGTCGAGAAGCGCACGGTGCTGCCGGCGGGCGCGTACTCCGTCACGCAGTCGAGGTATTCCTTTATAAGCTGCGGCGCGAAACGGCAGAAGGAGCCGCCGAAGTAGCATATCTCGCGCGGCCCGGTCAGCCCGCGCAGCGCCTCGCGCACGTCGGCGGGAGAGGGCACGGCGCGCACGCCGGTTATCGCGCGCTGGTCGCAGTAGACGCACTGCCCGCGGCAGCCCGCAAGCGGAAGAAAGAACGGGAGCTTCTTCAGCATTGCCACGGCTCGGCCTCCGCCCAGTCGTGATACTGGTTCTCCTCCCACTCGGGCCAGAGCGCGGCCCACGCGAAGGTGTCGGCGCGGTTCTCAAAGCTCTCCATCGAGACGAAGCTGTGCTGCCAGAAGCGCGCGCCCTTCGTGTGGTAAAGCAGATGATAGAGCTCGTGGAAGAGCGCGAAGCGCCGCCACAGCAGCGGGAGCATGGAGTTTATGAAGATGCGCCCGCGTTCGCCGCGCACAAGATGGATGCCCCACACGCCCGCGGGAAGTGAGACACGCTTAACGTCGAGCGAAAGCCCCGTGCGCTCCTCCGCCTTCGCGAGTATGTCGAACTCGTCGAGCCTCCGCCACTCCATAGCCTCGCTCACGGCCCAATCGGGCAGAGCGTCGGGCGGCGACGGATATGTTTCTTCAAATAGATCCGAGGATTCTTCCTCTCTACTTTCCGGCGGCATCCTCTTCGTCCCAGTCGTCGAGCGCCGCTTCAATCACGCGGTACACGCGGCGCAGTTCTTTTTCGGAAAGCTTCTTGCTGCGGTACCAGATCTCGAGCTCGCCGTCGTCGAGCATAGACTCGAGCTGCACGCGCCCCGGCTTGTCAGGCGCCGAAAAATCCTGAAGAAGGTCGGCGACTTCGACGTTGAGCGCCGGCGCGAGCCGCTGGAGCAGCTTCATGGACGGGAGCCTGCGGTTGCTCTCGAGCGCCTGCACGTATATGCGGCTGACCTCGACCTTGTCCGCGAGCTTTTGCTGAGTTAAATGCTGCGCTTTACGGAGCGATTTGATCCTGTTGCCCAGACTCATACTCATAGTCTCCTTTTCATAAAATCTCACACAAAGGCGTTACTATACAACGACATGATACTATATAGGCCGCCTGCTGACAACATACAGACTCTATCGCGAAGAAAAAATATGCAGGAAATATGTGCAGCTCAACAAATCAGCCGCGCCTCCGGGGCTCACGCGGCGCTCCATGAATCTGCGCTCGAGCTCGTAAAGCGGCGCGCGGTTCCACGACGGCGCGCGGAAGCGGCGGAGCGCGGCGGCGGCGAGGACGAGATACTCGCCGCGCCAATATTCGTAGCCCGCGCGGTGCATCACGTTGCTGTCCTCGCACACGAGCATTATCGAGAGCAGCGCCGCGAGCCCCGCGTCGTTGAAGCTCGCGCCGCACGCAAGCGCGCGCCGCAGCGCGGGGAGGCCCGCGTTGATTACCGACGGAAAGCCCCGCTCCGCCTCTCCGCGCACGCCGGTCACTCCGTGCTCGACGTACAGCCGCTCGCCGTTCGTCAGCGCGCGGCGCGGAGGCTCGGCGAGCAGAGCGCCGAGCTCGCGCTCGACCGCGCCGCGCACGGCGAGCGCCGCAAAGCCCGCCGCGGCCTCCGCGCTGCGCGGCGCACCGGAAAACACGGCGAAGCCCGCGCCGTAGAGCAGCAGCGACATGAGGTAGACGAGCCCCTTGTGCGTGTTGACGCCGCCCGTCGCCTCCGCCATCGCGCGCTCCATTTCGACGCCCGCGGCGCGCAGCTGCGCCGCCGCAAGCTCGGGCGGCGTGCCGTCGAGCCCGACGCGCGCCTGGCGTATCCAGAACGGCGCGAGGGCGCGCGCGCTTTTCAGAAACAGCGCGCAGTCCATGTCGTCGTGGCAGCCGCTGCCCTCCGAGTCGACGAGGCCGGGCTTCGGCGCGGTCATGACCTCACGCACGGAAGCCTCGTAGGCCGCGATCGCTAGAAATTCCGCTTCGCTTGACTTCATCGTGCTTCTGTCGGATACTTTTCTATATTATTACGACGATAAGGAGCCGCCGCTCGATGCACTTTATCCCCTCCGTGGCGAGAACCGCCGCCACTAAAATAGCGCAAACGGCAAAGGCCGGCAAGGCGAAAATTTTCCTTCGCAGCTGCGCCGCGCTCTGCCTTCTGCTGCTCTGCGTCTGGGGCTTCAGCGAGGCTGTCTATAAAGTCACGGCCGGCGGCTGGGAAGTCGGCCGCCGCGCGTGGAAGGCGGGCGACTGCGAAGCGGCGCTCGCGGCGTGGTCGCGCGGCGCGTGGGCGCAGCCCTTTGCTATCCGTCCCGCGCGGCTCTACTATTGGAAGATACGCGCGCTCGAAAAGCTCGGGCGCGCGGACGAGGCCGAGCGCACCGCGGCGCTGCTCGCGCTGCGCAGGCCGCTCGACTTCTACGCCTTCGTCCTGGCATACGAGGGGAAATATCCGAAGCTCACGCGCGCCGTGAACGCGGCGAAGTCGCGCGCGCTTCCGGCGCGCCGCTGGGAGGCGGAGGCCGCGGCCGCGTCGGCGCGCACGGGCGTGCGCGAGAACGTGCTCTTCGGCATCATGAAGCGCGAGAGCAAATTCGACCCGAACGCGCTGAGCGCGCGCGGCGCGGTCGGCCTCATGCAGCTGATGCCGCCGACTGCGCGCGAGGCTGCGCAGCGCCTCGGCGACGAAGCGCTCTCGCCGTTCGTGCCGGAGCAGAACGTGATGCTCGGCGCGGCGCACTTCGCATACCTCCACGCGAAATTCCGCCGCCGCCTGCCGCTTTCGGTCGCGGCCTACAACGCCGGGGCCGCCGCAGTTTCTAAGTGGGGCGCGGACGAAGCCTCCGACTGGATAGAATGGATAGAGGACATCCCATATCCGCAGACGCGCGAGTACGTGCGCTCTGTGCTTGAAAACATAGAGATTTACGATTTCGGCGGCGCGCCCGCCCCGCGCGGAAGGCGCTCCTTCTTCGCGTGGGCGGGGCTGCCTCCGTCGCTCGGCGGCGAGTTCGCGGAAAAACGGGAAAATTCTGCACAGATGGAGTGATGACGGATGTCACGCGCCGATGGAAACTTCGACCCCATAGAGGCGGTGCGCGCCTTTCTTGAGGAAGCGCGCTGCGATTCCCAGATAAAACGGACTGAGGCGACGATCTTCACAGTCTCCGACGCTTCGGCGGCCGTGGGCGCGCCCGAGGAAGAGATACTCAAGAGCATACTGCTGCGCGTCAACCACGGAAAATCCTACGCGCTCGCGCTCATGTCCGGCGTCAACAAGGTCGACACGAAGAAGGTCAAAAGGGCGCTCGGAGCGTCGCACGTCTCCTTCGCGGGCGCGGAAGAGTGCGAGGAATGGTCCGGCTTCCGCCCCGGCGGCGTGCCGCCCGTCGGCTACCCGGAGCAGCCGCAGACGCTGCTCGACGAGGACCTCTTCAACTACGGCACGGTATGGGCCGCCGCGGGGACGGACCACGCATTTTTCCCCGGTCGCGCCCGACGAGCTGCTTCGCATAACGGGCGGCACGAAGGGCGACATCAAGAAAGCCTAGCGCGCGCCGCTACGGGAAAAGCAGCCGCGCCGCTGGAATCACGACGAGCGCCGAGAGCGCTATCCTCATAACGTAGACCGCCGCCATATGCCAGAGCTTCAGCGGAATGCTCGAATGCCAGACGTGGAGGCCCACCTCGGTGAGATTTATCAGCCCGACGACGGAGAGGCAGACGCACGAGACGCGCCCCGCTTCGGTGAGAAGCGCGTGGCCCGCGGCGGCGGCGAGATACTGGTCGACGAAGGCGAAAACCGCGGACTCGGCGACGATTTCCCACTCCGGCGAGCCGAGAAGGAAAAAACGAGCGCCGAGAATGGCGCGGCGATGAGCTTCGCCGCCGGCGTCAGATCCGCGGCGAGCAGCAGAAGCGTCCCGAAGGTTATCATCAGCGGCACCGTGCTGAAAATCAGCGAAAAGATTATATAGCGGCTTTCGCGCAGATACTTCGCGGCGTTCATGCGCCGGGCCTGCGCCGTGCCGCGGAAGAGCGCCCAGCGCAGGACGGGCATCCCGCGCCTGCGTCCTTCGGCGCGCGCCGCGTATCGCGAACGGCCCGAGATATATTCGTCTGGTATGGAAGAGAGCGGCGCGAGCCTCGGAAGCAGCGCCGCGAGCAGAATCATCGACGAATAGGATATGAGCAGAATCTGCGGCAGCGCGTAGCCGACGTTCATAAGTTCCGCGACGGCGTAGATGTTGTATATCCCCGCGAGCGAGAAGCCGCAGACTACCGCCGCGGCCTCGCGCCCCGTGTAATAGCCCGAATCGTACATCTTCGCGGTGAAGACGACGGCCATCGAGCTGCTGCCGAGCCACGAGGCGACGCAGTCGACGGCGGAGCGCCCCGGCACGCGGAAGAGCGGGCGCATGACGGGACTCGCGTAGACCGCGATGAACTGCACGAGGCCGAAGTCCATGACGAGCGGCGAAAGCAGGCCGAGGACGACCGCAAGCGCGACGAGCCGCGGCGTCATGCCGCAGACGATGAACGAAGCCTCCTTGACGAAGGCGGCGGCGAATCCGCCGAGCTCCGCGGCCTGCCCCGCGCCGAGCCAGACGCAGAGAGCGACGGGCATCGCGAGCACCCTCGCCGCGAACCACACGGGGCCGCCGGTCAGGTTTTCGTGGAGTATCTCGTCACGCACAATCCACGCGGGGCGGAAAAATTTCGCCGCGAGCGCAAGCACCGCGGCGGCGGTCGAAACCGCGGCGGCGAGCTCCGGCTCGCGCCCCGCGAAGAGCGCGAGCAGCGTCTCCTTCAGGTGTCCGAGCAGAGTGTTCGGCCCGCCGTGCAGAGTAAACGGAACGAGAAAGACCGCTATGCCGAGAAGCGACGGCACGGCGAACCTCAGCAGCGCGGCTGCTCCGGCTCGCTTTTTCATGAAAGCTTTTCCGCCGTCACGACGAAGACCTCTCCGACGCCCGCCTCCTCGAGCTCGCGCGCGTCGGGAGCCGCGGGCGGCGTCCACCCCGTCTCAAAACAGGCGGAGGCGTATTCCCAGAGCACCGAAGGCGCGAGGCGCAGCACCTCGTCTTTCGACGGCGACTCAAGCCAGCAGCCGTGAAGCCCCGGGAAGTTGCCGCGCCAGATTTTCTCCCCGTTCTCAAAATCCTCGTAGACGACGAGCGGATAGACGAACTTCTCCACAGAGTATCACCTCATCACATTTTCAAAGACGCGCATGAAATTGCCGCCGAGTATCGCCGCGGCCTGTTCGCGCGGATAGCGCGCGCGGACGGCCTCGACGAAGCGCGCCGCCTCCGCATGGTCGCGGAAGATGTCGTTCGCCGTCCCGTCATGCTCGCGCAGCGACTCAAGGCAGTCGCAGAGGTCGAAGCCTATCCCCGCATGCTCGTATCCGAAATTCCGCACGACATGGTCGAGATGCGTGAGCAGCGTCTCCGTCGTCCGCCCGTGCTCCGCGGTCTCGCAGAATGGGCCGTAGGCGTTCATGCCGGTGACGCCGCCCGCCGACGCGAGCGCGCGGAGCTGCTCGTCGGTCAGGTTGCGCGGCGAGAGCGTCAGAACGCGGCAGTCGGAGTGCGACGCGATGAACGGGCAGTCCAACATCTGCGAGACCTCGTGAAAGCCCGCGTCGTTCAGATGGCTCACGTCGATCACAACGCCCATGCGCCGCGCGCGGCGCACCAGATCGCGCCCGAAATCCGTCAGCCCGCCCTCGCGCGCATACGGCGGCGCGGCCTCGAAGGAGACGCCGTCGCAGGCGTAGTTGCGCCGCGACCACGCGAGGCCGAGCAGCCTCACGCCGAGCGAGTAAAAAATATCTAGCAGCAGGATGTCGCGCCCGATAGGCTCCGCGCCCTCGAGCGACAGGAAAAGCGCGACCTTGCCGTCGGCCGCGGCGGCGTAGCATTCGCCCGCGCTCCTGCACAGGCGGAACGACGGCGACTCGGCCAGGTCCTCGCCGAGCGCGGCTATCTGGTCGAGCGCGTTGCGCAGCGCTTGCTCCGGCACGTACTCGTCGAGTATGAAGAGCGAGCAGACCGCGGCGTTCACGCCGGCGGCGCGCAGCTGCGGAAGGAAGCGCTCCTCAAGCACCGCGGATTTTCCGCGCCGCCGCAGCGCGAGCACGTCGAGCAGCATGTCTGTATGGGCGTCCAAAATTATCTCAGGTTTTGCGATTTCAATCATTTCAAATTCAGCCTCCGAACCGTTAGGCGGGATATGTCGAACCAGAAAAGAGTTTTTCTCTGCGTCTCCTCGCCGCGCGTTAAAATCCTGACGGCTTCGGCCGCCTGCGCCGAAGCTATGAAGGGGGGGTGAAGGACGGATTGCCGCATTCGACCTCTTCGCCCTTGTCGCCCGCGCCGAAAAGCTCCCACGGCGGCACGTCGCCAGCGCGCAGCACGGCGGTCTCGCCGTACAGCCCGCCTATCGCGCCGTGGACGAACGGAACGCCGAGCTTTTCGCAGGCGCGGAAGACGACGGAGCGCGCGCCGTTGCCGTCGAGCGCGTCGAGCACCACGTCCGCGCCGTCGAGCGCGGCTTCGCAGTTTTCCTCGTTCAGGAAGAAATTCATCGCTTTCACCTCGACCGCCGAGTTCACGGCCCTCACGCGGCGCGCCGCGGCTTCCGCCTTCGGCTCGCCGAGGTTCTCCTCCGCCGCGTAAAGCTGACGGTTCAGGTTGTTCTCGCCGAACGTGTCGCCGTCCGCGAGAATGAGCTTCCCGACCCCGGCGCGCGCGAGAATCTCGATTATCCACCCGCCGAGCCCGCCGCAGCCGGCGACCGCGGCGCACGACTCGAGCAGCCGCGCCTGCCCCTCGAGGCCGACAGTCCCGACGCTGCGCTCGTACCGCGACGGGCAGAGCCCAGCGCGCAGCGCCGCGATTTCCGCCTCGCGCGCGGACATTTCGCCGCGCCGCGCGGCTTCGCGGCAGGCCGCGAACGGCACGACGCGAAGGCCGTTCTTCACGGCGGACGCCCCGCGCATAAATTCGACGGCATCTTCAAAAGCCACCGTAACACCTCCGACTTCGGATAAAAAATAAAAAAGCGTAAAAAGGCGCTTTTTGCCTCTTTCTCTTTCCATTATACATTCTTTCGGCAGGGCGATGCAGTTATCGCTTCCCACATCTTAATTTTTTGTAAAATTCTGCTACAATAGTGACGGGACGTATATTCAAAAACTATATTTTGGTCCGCTTCGGAGGAGTTCAGATGTCTATTAAAGCGAAAATACAAATCTTCTTGGGCTTCGTCATGCTCTCGGCGCTTCTTCTGCTCGACGTGCTGTTCACGAATTTCCTCATCACCTCGGCCGGCGAGGCCGACCGCGAACGATTGACGCGCGAGCTTTCGCGCACCGTCATGAGCGTCAAGGGCGAGGAGCGTATGCTCACCGCCATCGCTGGCAACTGGGCCTACTCCGACAATACGTGGAACTTCATGAACGGCAAGTACCCCGAATACCCCAAAGCCTACCTCAACCGGGACGTGCTCACCGAGATAGGCATCTCCTCCATGATCTACCTCGACAAGGACCTCGGCGTCGTGCTTTTCCGTGACTTCAGCGCGCCCGACGACGCCTCGACGCCTCAGAGCGAATTCAATGCGATATTCAGTACGGAGGAGAGCGAGCGGATATTCAAAAATCTGCCCGAGGACGGCTTCTGCGGAATCGTCATGAAGAACGGCGACAGGCCGATAATCTTCTCCGCGATGCACATCAGGCGCTCTGACATGAGCGGCGAGGACGCGGGCTACCTCATCGCGACGATGGCGCTTTCGCCTAAGATGGTGCAGCGCCTGACGCACGGCATAAACTTCTCCTTCGCCATAGAACCCGTCAAAAAATCCGAAATTAAGGAAGATATGCCCGGCATCGTCATCGAGGGCGGGCGCAAGGACACCTACATAGCGGGCAAGGTCCTCGTCAAGGACTTCCGCGGCGGCCCGGCCTTCTGGATAACGGGCATAATGCCGAAGGTTGACATCACCGAGGCCGACAGCCAGCTCCAGCGCCTCTTCCTCTTCCTCGCGATCGCCGCTGTTGCGATAGTGCTGCTCTCAGGCTTATACCTCAGCGAGCAGCTCACGTGGAGGCTCAAGCGCCTTCAGCAGGAAATCGCGGGAATCCGCGATGAGTCGCGCGAGATACGCCGCATCACGATAGACCGTAAGAAGAAGGACGAGATAGCGAGCATACAGCGCACGTTGAACGACTTCATGGCCTTCTTCTCGTTCAAGGAGGGCGAAAAGGAGCGCATCGACGACATAACGATAGACGTATACCGCCGCTTCGCGAACGCGGGCAACGACCTCTGCACGAAAACGCTCGAGGAGATAGCATCGTCCTTCACGCCCGGCGACGCGAAGTTCCGCTCCGCGATACCGCGCGCGGCAAAGACGGCGCGCGGCTTCGCGAAGGAGCTCGGCGTGCTCGACGAGGAGCTTCTCTACGTCTACCTCGGCTCGCTCTTCAGCCGCATAGGGATGCTCTCGCTGCCCTTCTCCATCCGCACCAAGACCTCGCCGCTGACTCCGACCGAGCGCCGCGAGTACGACCGCTACCCCGTCAAGTCGAGGGACTACATGGAGTCGGTCGAGCTTCTGCGCCCCGCCTCCGGCATCCCGTACTCGTGGAACGAGAACTGGGACGGCTCCGGCTTCCCGCAGGGAATCTCCGCGACGGCGATTCCTTATCAGGCGAGAATCTACGCCGTCGTCGACGCGTGGAACGAGATGACGCGCCCGTGGCCCGGACGCCGCATCCCCGACGCGCTTGAGGTCGCGGAAAGGCTTCGCTCTATGGCTGGGACTCGTCTCGATCCCCAGCTTGTCGAGAAATTCATAGAGTACCTCAAAAAGGAGAGTCTGTAGGAAATGGTGGAAATCGACGCCAGGAAACTGGAGTGTCCGAAGCCGGTCCTTCTGACGAAGGCCGAAACGGACAAGGGAACGGAAGAGCTTCGCGTGCAGGTCGACAACGAGGTCGCCGTCGGCAACGTGACGCGCTTCCTTGAAAGCGCCGGCTACGAGGCGAAGCGCGAGGACGCGCCGGACGGCAAGTCCTTCTTCATCACGGGCAGAAAGACCGGCGAAGCGGCGCAGAAGTCCGCGGATAAGAAGACGACGGCGATACTCTTCGCCTCCGACACGCTCGGCGCGGAGTCGGACGGCCTCGGCGAAGTCCTCATCAAGGCCTATCTCGGCACGATAGCGAAGGCCGACGAGCCGCCCGCGACGGTCGCTCTGATGAACGCCGGAGTCAAGCTCGCGCTGCCGGAGTCCTCGACCTTCGACACGCTCAGGGAAATCGAGGCGCGCGGCACGAAGATACTCGTCTGCGGCACCTGCACGAACCACTTCGGAATCACGGACAAAATCAAAGTCGGCGTCATCTCGAACATGTTTGAGATTGCCGGCTCGCTCATGAGCGCCGACAAGACGATAGTCCACGGCTAACACGCCATGCGCAAGGTCTACATGAACAACGCGGCCACGACGTGGCCCAAGCCGCAGGAAGTTCCCGACGCTGTCTACGCGTTCATGACGCGCGACGGGGCGAACGCCTCTCGCGGCTCGGCTTCGGAGCGCGACATAAAGAGCCTCGACATACTCTTTACCGCGCGCATGAAGGCGGCGTCGCTCTTCGGAGGCTACGCGAAGGCGAACCCCAAATACGTGACGCTCACCTCGAACGTCACCCACTCGCTCAACGTCGTGATAAAGGGCTTCGTCAAAAGCGGCATGCGCGTCGTCACGACCTCGATGGAGCACAACTCCGTCGTCCGTCCGCTGCGCGAGCTGCAGCAAAACGGCGTCGCGGTCGAGGTCATTCAGGCGAGCCTGCGCGGCTACGTCGACCCGAAGAAATTTTCCGAAGCGGCGCTCGAGCATACCGACCTCGCGGTCGTGTCGCACTGCAGCAACGTCTGCGGCTCCGTCCAGCCGATTGAGGAAATCGCCGAAATTTGCGCGAGACGCGGCATTCCGCTCGTCGTCGACTGCGCGCAGACGGGCGGCGTACTTCCGATAAACGCTTCGGAGCTCGGCCTCGCGGCGCTCTGCTTCACGGGCCACAAGGGGCTCTTCGGCCCGCAGGGAACGGGCGGCATCGTCTGGAAGCCCGAGTTTGCGGATGCGTGCAGCCCCTTCATCGTCGGCGGCACGGGAAGCCTCTCGCACGAGGAGACGCAGCCCGAGGTGATGCCCGACAAGTTCGAGGCGGGGACGATGAACCTCCCCGGCTTCGCGGGGCTCGACGCGGCGCTCGACTGGATAGACAGGACGGGAATTGACGCGATACGCGAACGCGAGGAAAAGCTCGGCGCGCGGCTCGAAGAGGGGCTGCTCTCGATAAAGGGGCTGCGGCTGCTCGGCTCGGTTCGCGGCGAAGCTCCGCGCCTTCCGGTCTACGCCTTCAACATCGACGGCAAGGACAACGGCGAGTTTGCAAACGACCTGAGCATGAATTACGGAATAGAGGGACGGCCCGGACTGCACTGTTCGCCGCTCGCGCACAGGACGCTCGGAACCTTCCCCGAAGGAGCGCTGAGGCTCTCGCCCGGTTATTACACGACCGAGGACGAGATCGATTACACGATTGAATCGATAAGAGCCTTGGCTTCGAAGTGAGACAAAAGCCCCCGCGGCGCGGGGGCTTAATCTTTTTTACGGCTTTCCCGAATTTCAGCTACTTTCCCAAAACCTGCCGCACGTCGGTCACTTCGTCGTCTATCATGCCGCCCTCGTGCGCCTGCAGCGCCGTCTTCGCGTAGATGCCGAGTATGCCGCGCGACCTCTTGAGCGGCGGCTGCCACTTCGCGAGCCTCTCCTTTATGACTTCGTCCGGCACGCAGAGATTTGCCGAGCGCGCGTCAATGTCTATCTTTATCGTGTCGCCGTCCTCGACGACCGCGATTACGCCGCCGACGGCGGCTTCGGGCGAGATGTGGCCTATCGCCGCCCCCTCAGTGAAGCCCGAGAAGCGTCCGTCGGTGAGCACGAAGACATCCTGCCCCATGCCGAGGCCGACGAGCGCGTCGGTCGTCATCATCATCTCGCGCATTCCGGGCGCGCCGCGCGGCCCCTCGTAGCGTATGACGACGACGTCGCCCTTCTTAATCTTGCCCGAGACGACGGCGGCGTGCGCCTCTTCGTCGGAGTGGAAGACGCGCGCCGGCCCCTCGAATTTGCGCGACTTCTCCGAAATCGTCGTCGTGCGGCAGATTGCGCCGTTCGGCGAAAGGTTGCCGCGGATTACGACGATTCCGCCGTTTTTGAAAACGGGCTCGTCGACGGTCGTGAGCACCTCGTGGTCGAGAGATTTTCCGGCGGCCGCGATTTCTCCGATTGTATGTCCCGATACTGTGAGGCAGTCCTTATAGAGGAAATCCTTCATCTCGCCGATGACGGCGGGGACTCCGCCCGCGTGGTAGAGGTCCACGACGCTCGCCTTGCCGGTCGGGATGACGCGGCTGATTACCGGAACGGCCTCGGAGAGCCGGTCGAAGTCGTCGAGCGTCAGCTCGACGCCCACCTCGCGCGCGAAGCTCAGAAGGTGCAGCACGGCGTTCGTCGAGCCCGCTATCGCGAGCGTGAGGATGACGCCGTTGAGGAGAGCCTCGCGCGTCAAAATGTCGCGCGGCTTTATATTCTGCTTCACGAGCTCGACTATGCGCCGCCCCGTCTGCGTAGCATAGCGCTCCTTCTCCGCGTAGACGGCGGGTACTGTGGACGAGCCGGGCAGCGCCATACCGAGCCCTTCCATGAGTATCTGCATCGTGTTCGCCGTGCCCATCAGCGAGCATGCGCCGGGGCCGGGGCAGACGTGGTCCTCGAGGTAGCGTATCTTTTCGCGCGCCTCCTCGCTCGCGTAGTCCGCGCCGAATACGAGCTGGTCGAGCTCACTCATGACGGTGTTGCGCCCGTTTATCTTGCAGACCTCCTGCGAGCCGCCAGTGATTATTATCGCGGGCACGTCCGCGCGTATCGCGCCGATGAGCACGCCCGGGATTATGCTGTCGCACGAGGCGAGCAGCACGAGGCCGTCGAGCAGCTGCACGCCGGTCATTATCTCGACGGAGCTCGCTATCACGTCGCGTATGACGAGCTCGAAGCGGAAGTGCGGCATCCCTATCGGCACCGCGCCGCAGGTCGCGATGGTGCCGAACTCAAACGGCGTGCCGCCGGCCTGCAATATTCCGGCGCGCACACGCTTCGCCAGACGGTCGAGGTGCGCGTGTCCGAGCCCCGCGTCGTTCGCCGTGTTTACGATTCCTATGAGCGGGCGGCTGAGATCGTCGTCGTCATAGCCGCAGCCCTTGTAGATGGCCCTTCGCGACGAAGTGCCCTTTCCTGAAAAAAGTCCGAGCTCCTTAGAGCGGTAAGTCATCGCGCTCCCTCCTCAAAATTTTTATTTTTACAGACGGAACCCGTTCGGAAGCGGGTCGTCCTCGTCGAGTACGAAGTTGCTGAAGGCCGTGATGTACGCGCTGCCCGAGACGCGCGGCACGACGGCGCGCCGTCCGCCGACCTCCGTCTCGCGCACGGCCTCGGCCTCGAAAACGGTGTCGATTATGCTGTGGTGTTCGAGCTTCATGCCGGGACGTATCATCCCCTTCATGTAGAGCTGCGTCAGACGCGCAGAGGTCCCAGTGCCGCAGGGCGAGCGGTCTATCTCGCCGTTCGCGAATACGCAGACGTTGCGCGAGCACACCGTATCTCCGTGCGTCTCGGGCGCGGTGGTCAGCAGCGTGCCGTAGATGCCGCGCAGCTTCGGGTTCGTCGGGTGGACGACCTCGTACTTTTCGAGCGCCTTGTACTTGAGCTCCATCGCGCGCGCCGCAAGCTCGCGCGCGTTCTCAGGCGCAAGCTCAAGGCCGAGCTGCGAAACGTCGGCGAAGACGTAGAAGTCGCCGCCGAAGACTATGTCGCCGCGCACCTCTCCTATGCCGTCGAGTTCGAGCGAAATGTCCTCCATGTAGACGAAGGTCGGGACGTTCTCGAACGATACGCGCTTCACGCGCCCGTTCCGCACCTCCGCGCAGGCGGTGACGCGTCCGGCCGGAGTGTCGAGCTTCAGCACGTTCTCTCCCTCGCGCGCTTCCATCATGCCCGTCTCGAAAATCACCGTCGCCGCCGCGATGCAGCCGTGGCCGCACATCGTGCCCATTCCCTCGTTGTGCATGAAGAGTATGCCGAAGTCCCCGTCCTCCGTGACGGGCGGCAGCAGCAGGCCGCCGTACATGTCGGAGTGTCCGCGCGGCTCCATCATCAGCATCCTGCGTATGTCGTCGTAGCGCTCCGCGAAGTACGCGCGCTTGTCGAGTATCGTCGCGCCCGCGAGCGGCGGCACGCCGGAGACGGCGACGCGGAAGGGCTCGCCCATCGTATGCGCGTCTATGCAGCTTATCATCCTGCGGAAGTTCATCATCGTGCTTCCCTCCATCGTTCGTTTGGCTTTGCTTTCGTGAATGTTTCGACGTTACGTAACGATTATATTACACGCAACAATCTTGTCCAATAGACAAATTTGTTGAAAGCGCGCGAAGCCATAAAAAAATCCCCCGCGCGTGCGGCGCGAGGGAAATTCTGCGTTACAGCGTAAGCTTCAGCCCGCGATGTAGCCCTTGGCGACGAGCACCGCGCGCGAGTATTCGTCCTCGGGACGGTAGCCCTTGCTCAGAAGCTCGCGGACGTAGGTGCCGTTGTAGGTGAAGCTCAAAACTATCTGCGCGAGGAAGAGCGTGAAGATGCTCGCGATGAACATGATGACGGCCCACTTCGCGTCGCCGCGGAATATCGGCACGAGGAAACCGAAGAAGAAGGTCGTCCAGCTGAAGCCGACCTTCGCGGTGCGGAGCTGCCCTTCGGCGTTGACGAGTTTGACTATCATATAAATTTGCCCCCTAAGAAATTTTTCGCTTTTCCGGCGCGCCGGCCCTCGCGGCGCGCGCCGTCCGTTTCCGTGATAAGCATAGCATAGCGCGAAGATTTCGCAAGCTCCGCCGGTATTTACCCGTTTTTTACTCTTGACCGCGCCGCCTTTTGCGCAAGGCGGGCCGCCCGCGCCGTAAATTTGCTATAATCAGCCTGTCGCGCCGCCCTGCGCGGCCTATGGAGGTTGCTGTTATGACGACGAAAATTTTCGCGATTCTCGCGGCGCTCTGCATGATGCTCCCCGCGCGCTGCGCCGAAGCCGCAAGCCTCGGCATGAGCGTCCCGGTCTTCATCGCGCACATGGGGATGGCCTTCGACCGCGTGAAGTGGGGCTTCTCGCCCGAGCGCATAAAGGAGAGCGTCGTACGCACGCCCGACGGCAATTACGCCGCGGAGTACAGCCCGGAGATTTTCCTCTATCTGTACGTCGAGCCCGGCGACGAAAACCTGAACTACATCGCGCTGACCTTCAGCGTAGACACCGAAGCGAGCCTGAAATCCGCGGACGGCGAATCGCAGTACGAAAGCCTCTGCCGCCAACTCGTCTTCGCGCTCGAAGAGGGCGCAACGAACGACACCGCCTCGGAGCTGCTGACGAAGCTCGGACTTTTCGGCCCCGTCCTCGACGGCGTGCAGCGCGCCGAGCGCAGCGGAAAGTTCACATACATGACGAGGTACTGCGAATCAAATATAATGCTGCTTATAGTTCCGGCGCTCTGACGCGCGCCGCGACGCACCGAAAATCCATACAGAGAGGATAATAGAGATATGACGAAAGAAGAACTGCTCAGCCGCCTCGACGAGGCGGAGACGAACGAAGAGATAGCGGAAATAGGCAAAGAGCTGATCGCCCTCGACCCCGAAAGCCCCTACGGCAAGCTCGCGGTCTGGGAGACGATGGAGTACGAGGAGGCTATGGAGAACCTCGATATGCTGCGCGAGGCGCTCGACGCGATACGCGCCGTCGTAGAGGCGCGCGAGCTTCCGGCGCTCGTCGACGACGACCGCGACGCGCTGGTCTACGCGACGGTGATGATGAACCTCGGCTTCTCGCTGCTCTCCGAGGGACGCACCGAGGAGGCCTACGAGGTCGCGAAGGAGTTTGCCAACTTCGACGACGAGGGCGCCTTCGAGAGCCGCACGCTGCTCTACCGCTGCATGCTCGACCTCGAGCTCTACAAGGAGATAATCGACACGCTTGAAGCCGACCCGCTCGAGTCCGTCGTCGGCGAGCACGCGCGCGCGATAGCGCTGCTCGAGACCGGCGCGGAGCACGACGAGGTCTTCGACGCCGTCAACTACGCGATATCGCTCTCGCCCGACGTGCCCTTCTTCGTCGTCAACATCTGGGACATGCCCGAGAACGACGACGACGCGGACGAAGAGGAGATGGACGTGCTGAACGACGCAGCCTACCTCGCGGAGCCGTGGTGCGCGACAGACAAGCGCCTCGCCGCGCTTAGCCAGCAGACCTTCCTCTTCGGCTACCTCACGAACAGGCTCACCGACGAGAAGGAGATGAAGGTCCTCCGCAGCAGCTACGAGAACATCGGAATAGCGAACCGCATAGAATCCGTGAAAAAGCACCTCGACGACATGGAGAAGGCCGGACGCGACCCCGAGGAGATAGACGCCGAGGCTCTCAGCGAAACGGCGAACATCCTCAGCGAGCTCGGCGAGGAAGAGTAAATCTGCGAAGGCGCGCGAAATCCGCGCCGCCGCGAAAGCATGAAAAAGCGCCCTCACGCGGGGGCGCTTTTCTTTATTCAGCCGCTAGTCGATATTGTAGTCGACGTCGCTCGGGTCGTAGACCCTGTAGACGAAGCCGTTCGCGCGGTCCCAGGCGTACTGGCCGTTCGACGCCGCTCCGCCGAAGCCGTCGAAGAACTGATAGCCTTCCGTAATCGCGCGCTCGCGGCGCACCCAGCCGTTGAAGACCGGGACGAAGGGCCACGGCCCTTCGACGCGCGTCGTCTCCCACGCGCCGGGCATTCCGGTCTCGGCGATGAGGCGGTCGAGCGTCTCGCGGAACGGCGCGGGCATCGAGTCGATGAATATCAGCTTCGCGCGCGAGGTCGAGCCGAAGCGCGTCATCAGCCACGCGGCGGCGTACTTGCCGTCGGGCAGCTCGGAGAGCGCCGTGACGGCGTTGTATAGCGCGTTGACCGCGACTATCTGGCGCGGCACAAAGCTGCCCGGCGAGGTGAAGCCGTCGATCTGCTCCCAGTTCGCGGGGTCTCCGTCGGGAAACCACTTCTTCACGAGCGCGGCTCCCGCGGCGGCGCGAGTATCGACCGAGGGCGCGTTCATCGAAAGCTCGAAGAGCTCCGCGTCGCTGCCCGCGGGCGCGAGCAGCGCGATGCGCGTGTATGCGGCCTCGCCCTCCTCCTTAATCTTCATGCGGCTCTCCATCTCCGCGACGAAGGCGTCCCACTCGGCGTCCGCGAAGGCCGCGCCGCACGAGAATACCGCGACGAGCGCCGCGGCGAGCGCGGCTATAATTTTTTTTACATTCCGTTCAGCTCCTTCCGGCCGCCGAGAAAGCACGGCGGCGCGTATCTTTTATCCACAGAATTATTTTATAACCGACGCGGCGCAAGTCAACGGCGCGGCATCGAGCCGTCGAAGGCAAGGAAGAGCACGGGGACGCCGCCAAAGACGAGGCAGGCCGCGCCCCAGAGCCAGAAGCTTTTGCCGAGCCGCTCCGCGACGCTGCCCCAGAGGTAGACCCAGCAGAATATGAAAAGCGCCGCGAGCGCGCGCCCCGCGTAAAATTCAAGCGAGGGCGCGCCGGCGGCGCAGATTATCCAGAAGAGCGGCGCGGGGAGCGCGAGCCCCGCCGCGGTCCAACGCGTCACGCCGCCGCAGTCGCATAGCAGCGCGAGGTTCCACACGGGCACGAGGTAGTCGCGGAAGCGCCCGACGCGGAATTTCTCCCCGACGCGGAACATCACGTAGGCGGCGAAGAGATAGCCCGCGGCGCAGAGCGCGAGCGAAAGCAGCAGCAGCGAAAGCCCCAGCAGCGTCAGCACGCTAGAGGCCGAGCCCCCTCATGCGTTCGAGCACTTCGCCGAGCCTGCGTATATTCTCGCCGTAGCCGGCCCAGTCTCCGCCGCGCTGCGCGCTCTGCGAAGCGTCGTAAAGCCGCTGCGCCTCGTTTATCAGCGACGTAATGTCCGCGGGGGCGGCCGAAGGCGCGGCGCTCTGCGGCGCGGAGGGCGCTGCCGCCGCGGGCTTCGGCGCTTCGTCCTTCAGATTGATTTTGCGGTTCATCAGCTTACTAAGAGCGCCGCCGAAATTCTCGGCCCAGGCGACGCGGCCGCCGGTCGAGACTATGACGCGCTTAAGCTCCGGCAGCTCGCCAGTCTCGGCCTTGAGGTAGAGCGGCTGAACATAGAGCAGCGACTTCCCTATCGGTATGACGAGCAGGTCGCCGCGTATAACGTCCGAGCCGCGCTGGCTCCAGAGCGAAAGCTGCGCGGAAATCTCCGGGTTCTGGTCGATGAGCGCCTCGACCTGCGCCGGGCCGTAAATCAGCTTCTGCTTCGGGAATTCGTAGACGAGCAGCTCGCCGTACTTGCCGGGGTCGCATCTCCCCGCCATCCAGCCGATGAGGTTGTCGCGGCCGAGCGGCATGTAGGGGACGATAATCGCGAACTCCGCCTTCTCCTCGCCCCAGAGACGCATCGTCACGTAGTTCGGCTGAATGCGGCGTTCGCGTCCGTTCGGCGTGACCTCCCATACGTCCTCGCGGTTGTAGTAGGTGTTGGTGTCCGTCATGTGGTAGGTGCAGTAGACGTCGGTCTGCACCTCGAAGAAGTCGCCGGGATAACGCGCGTGCTCCCAGAGCTTCTCCGACATTTCGCCCTTCTCGTGGAAGAGCTCGGGGAATATCCGCATCCACGAGCGGATCACAGGGTCCTTGTCGTCGACGGCGTAGAACTCCATGCGTCCAGTGTAAGCGTCGGCGACGGCCTTGACGCTGTTGCGCAGGTAGTTGACGCCCTCGAAGTGCGAGAGCGAGCGGTCGCCGGTCACGAACGGCTTCGAGTACGGATAGCGGTCGGACCAGGTGAAGGCGTCCTGCATCCACTTCACGCGCCCGTCGAGGATGACGGGATAGGTGTCGAGGTCGTAGATGAGGAACGGCGCGACCTTATGGAAGGCGAGCAGCACGTTCCTGTTGTAGAGCACGCGGCTCTCCTCCGTCAGCGCGCCCGTGAAGAGTATCTCCGTGTCGCGGAAGCGCAGAGTGAAGAGCAGCCTGCGCCACATCGAGCCTATCGAGACGCCGCCGTCCTCCGCGTAGACGGAGCGGACGTTCGAGTCGCCCATCGGGTAGTCGAACTCCTTGACGTTAGTCTTGACGAGGACGTAGGAGGCCGGCGCGGTAGACGGGCTGAAATAAATCTCCGGCCGCGTCAGCTCGATGCCGATCTCCGACTTCACGGGAATGTCCTTCATGAAGAAGTGCGGCAGGCCGCCCGAGGCAATCTCGTTGACGGGATTCATGACGACGCCGTAGCCGTGCGTGAACTCAAGATGAGTGTTGACCCACGTCGGGTTCTGCAGATGCGAGAGGTCGAGGCCGCGCACGCCGAGCATAATCTGCCGGCTCGCTCCGTCGATGTCGTAGCGGTCTACGTAGACGTCGCTGAAATTATAGTAGGTGCGTATCGCCTGGAGCTGGCGGTAGGTGCGCAGCAGCGGCGAGTAGTCCCACATGCGTATGTTGCGCACGGTGTCCTCGTCCGCCGCGAGCTCCTGCGGCGTCACTTCGCTCTCGGGCGAGAAGGATACGGACTTCACGTCGTTGAGGCCGAAGCCGCGGCGCGTGTAGTCGAGGTGGTAGCCGAGGTAGGTCTTCTCGCGTTCGTACTCGTTCGGCTTGACTATGTACTGCTGCACGACGCCGGGAACGACGGTGCGCGCCGCCCAGCCGACGACGATGAGCGCGCCGACGATGACGGCGGAGAGCTTCCACATCGGCTTGAAGAAGTTGACGCAGAGCAGCACCGCCGCCGCGAACATCGCGAAGGCGAGAATCGAGAGCGCCGGCAGCACGATGCTCGCGTCGGTGTAGCCCGCGCCCCAGACGACGCCGGTCGGCGAGAAGAGCAGCTCGTAGCGGTTAAGCCAGTAGCCCGCGCCCCAGAAGGCGAGAATCAGCGCGCCGAGCAGCGTCAGATGCAGCCGCGCCGCGGGGGCCGCGTAGGGCCGCCCGTTCTGGATGGAGATGACGCGCGTCATGAAGTAGACGGCGCACGAGCCGACGAGCGCGAGCATCAGCACGCCCTGCCCCCACGCCTGCACAAATTTGACGAACGGCAGCGTGAAGACGTAGAAGCCTATGTCGATGCCGAAGAGCGGGTCCGTTTCGCCGAAGGGCACGGGGTTGCGGAATTTCAGGAATTCGTCCCACATACCCATCGCCGTCAGCGCGTTCACGACGGCGACGACGAAAGCGACGACGAAGACCAGCTTCCCCATCTTACGGAACTGCGGGTCCTCCGCCGCGCCGCCGAGAAACGCGGAGCCGCGCTTCCACGCGACGCGCCAGTTGACCGCGTAGACCGCGAAGCCCGGAACGAGCGCCGCGGCGAAAAGCTCCCACTGCGCGACGATGCGCCGCCAGAAGACCGCGTCGTAGCCGTTGGCCTCGAACCAGTAGAGGTCCGTCATAAAGTTCGCGAACCACGGCAGAATCATGGTGAAGAGGACGAAGAGCCCGCCGAGCGCGAGCCATATCTTCTTCACCTTCGGCAGCCGGATGTTCGGCGGACGGCGCTCGCCGTCGTCCCAGCCCTCGCCGTTGTCGCCGCGGCCGTCGGTCCACTCGCGCCGCCCTCTGTTCATCATTTCCCGGAAAAGGTCGTTTATGTCCAAAAACAGCACCCCTCGCGCAAAATTTTTATTATATTTTTGACTAAAGAATCATGAATGTCCAGCGAAAAATAGAAAAATACGGCTATAATGCTGAATAATTTCGCATAACAAGCAGGAGGGAACGCAATGCCGCTCACGAAAGAAGAAGTCCGCGCGAAGCTGACCGAGATGGGGATAAAGTTCGAGGTCATGGAGCACGGCCCGGTCTACACGATAGACGAGATGAAGCTTATAGAAGGAATGAAAATCGAAGACGTATGCAAAAACCTCTTCCTCCGCGACGACAGGGGCAAGCGCCACTTCCTCGTCGTCCTCGACGAAGCGAAGAGCGCCGACCTCAAGGCGATACGCGCGCAGATAGGCAGCAGCCGCCTCAGCTTCGCTTCCGAAGACCGCCTCATGGCCCACCTCGGCCTCATCAAAGGCGCAGTCACGCCGCTCGGCGTGCTCAACGACTGCGCCGCCGGCGTCGAAGTCCTCATGGACGAAGACCTCCGCGGCCGCCCGCGCCTCGGCGTCCACCCGTGCGACAACACCGAGACGCTCTGGCTCTCCGCGGCCGACATCGAGAAAATAATCAAATCGCGCGGCAACAGCCTGAAGTTCATAAAGATTTAAGCCGCGGCTTTAAATCCGAAAAAATTCCGCGCCGCGTCAAGCGGCGCATAAAAGAACGGCGCGCGTCCATGCTTTGGGCGCGCGCCGTCGTTTTTGCTTGTTTGGGTGAGTTTAGAAGAGTCCGGAGACCTTGCCGTTCGCGTCGACGTCGATGTTGCAGGCGGCGGGGCGCTTCGGGAGGCCGGGCATCGTCATTATCGAGCCGGTTATCGGGATGATGAAGCCCGCGCCGGCGGAGAGGCGTACTTCGCGGACGGTGAGCTTGAAGCCGGTCGGGCGGCCCTTCTTGTTCGGGTCGTCGGAGATGGAGGCCTGCGTCTTCGCCATGCAGATGAGCAGGTCGTCCTTGCCGAGGTCGTGGATTTTCTTGAGGTCCTTGAGCGCCTTGTCGGTGTAGACCACGCCGTCGGCTCCGTATATCTTGGTCGCGATGGTCTCGATTTTCTCCTTCGGCGAGAGCTTCTCGTCGTAGAGGTAATGGAAGGTGTTCGGCTTGTCGCAGGCCTTGATGACCTCTTCGGCCATCGCTATGCCGCCTTCGCCGCCCTTCGCCCAGATGTCGGACTCGACGACGGGCACGCCGAGCTTCGCGCACTTATCCTGTATGAACTTGAGCTCTTCTTCGGTGTCGGTCGGGAAGGCGTTGAGCGCGACGACGACGGGGAGGCCGAAGGAGAGCATGTTCTCGACGTGCTTCTCGAGGTTCGGGATTCCCGCTTCGAGCGCGGCCATGTTGACCTTGCCGAGGTCTTCTTTCGCGACGCCGCCGTGCATCTTGAGCGCGCGTATGGTCGCGACGATGACGACAGCGTTCGGCTTGAGGCCGGCGAGGCGGCACTTGATGTCGAGGAATTTCTCCGCTCCGAGGTCGGCGGCGAAGCCGGCTTCGGTGACGAAGTAGTCGGCGAGCTTAAGGCCGTACTTGGTCGCCATGACGCTGTTGCAGCCGTGCGCGATGTTCGCGAAGGGGCCGCCGTGGATGAAGGCCGGGACGTGCTCGAGGGTCTGGACGAGGTTCGGCTTGATCGCGTCCTTGAGGAGCATCGCCATCGCGCCCTGCGCTTCGAGGTCGCGCGCGGTGACGGGCTTGTCCTCGTAGGTGTAGGCGACGATGATGTTCGCGAGGCGCTCCTTGAGGTCTTCGATGCCCTTCGAGAGGCAGAGTATCGCCATGATCTCGGAGGCGACTGTGATGTCGAAGCCGTCCTGGCGCGGCACGCCGTCGACCTTGCCGCCGAGGCCGATGACTATGTTGCGGAGCGCGCGGTCGTTCATGTCGAGGACGCGCTTGAAGACTATGCGGCGCGGGTCGATGTTGAGCGGGTTGCCCTGCTGTACGGAGTTGTCGAGCATCGCGGCGAGAAGGTTGTGCGCCGAGGTGATGGCGTGGAAGTCGCCGGTGAAGTGGATGTTGATGTCTTCCATCGGGACAACCTGGCTGTATCCGCCGCCGGCGGCTCCGCCCTTGACTCCGAAGACGGGGCCGAGCGAGGGCTCGCGCAGCGCGAGCGTGACCTTTTTGCCGAGCTTCGCAAGGGCCTGCGCGAGGCCGACGGAGGTCGTCGTCTTGCCTTCGCCGGCGGGCGTCGGCGTTATCGCGGTGACGAGGATGAGTTTACCGTCCTCGTTGTCTTTCACCTTTTCCCAGAGGTCGAAGGAGACCTTCGCCTTGTATTTCCCGTAGAGCTCGAGGTCGTCGGCGTCTATGTCGAGACGCTTGGCGACTTCGGTAATCGGTTCCATCTTAGCCTGCTGCGCTATTTCGATATCGCTTAAATAAGCCATTGCTATCACTCCTGACGATTTTTCTATATTAAAGACGAGCCGCGTAAAATTTTTATAAAATCGCGCGGCGTCTCTTTTTTATTCCGGGCAAAGGCAAAAAATATCCGGCGCGATTACTTCACGGCGTTGTCTATCGCCTCGTTCGAAAGCTTGTCGGCGCGCTTGTTGCGCTCGCGCGGTATCCATTCGTACGTGACGCTCATGCCATCGGCTACACGCCACGCCTCCTGCGCGAGCTCGCGCAGATGCGGCAGGTTTATCTTCCACTGCTTGGAGAGCTGGCTGACGACGAGCTTGCTGTCGCCGCGCACCGTGAGGCGCGTCACGCCGCGCTCGCGCGCCGCCTTCAGCAGAAGTATCGCGGCGTTGTACTCCGCTTCGTTGTTCGTCTTGCGTCCGAGGTAGCTCGCGGTCTCCCAGACGGCGCTGCCGTCCCCGCCGTCGAGCCACGCGCCCGCGCCCGCGTCGCCGGGGTTGCCGCGCGACGCTCCGTCAAAGTATCCCGTCATTTCCAATGTCACGTTACTCCCTCCGCCGCATTTTTTGCGCTATACTTTTTTATTATATTCGACAGCAATACGGAGGTAAACACTATGGCCGCAGTTAAAAAGACGAACGCAGTACGCCAGCTCGAGAGCAAGAAGATTCCCTTCGAGCTTCTGGAGTACGAGATAGACGAGGAGCTGCTCTCCGCGGAGGACGCGGCGGCGAAGACGGGCATCCCTGAGGAGCGCACCTTCAAGACGCTCTGCTGCCGCGGGGACAAGACCGGCGTGATGATGGTCTGCGTGCCCGCGGGGCGCGAGCTCGACTTCAAGGCGCTCGCCGCGGCCTCGGGCAACAAGAGCGCGGAGCTCGTGCATCTCAAAGAAGTGCAGGGGCTCACGGGCTATGTGCGCGGCGGCTGCTCTCCGCTCGGTACGAAGAAGAAATATCCGGTAATCATCGACGACTCGGCGATGACCTTCGACTTCATCACCGTCAACGCGGGGCACCGCGGCCTGCTCTTCAAGCTCGCGCCGGCAGACCTCGTCAAAGCCACCGAAGCGAAGCTCGCGCCGATAATGAGATGACGGAGCCAGCGGAGCTTTCGCCGGCTCCTAAAAAATGGCAGCTCATACTCGCGTACTTCCTCATGTACGTCGTCTGGGGGTCGTCGTATCTCGCGATACGCTACTCGGTCGAGACGATTCCGCCGTTTTTGTCGGGCGGCCTTCGCTTCATGACGGCGGGGCTCGTTCTGCTGCCGCTGCGCCTTCTTCAGACGCGCGACCTGCCGACGGCGCGCGGCTGGCTCGTCGCGTTCGTCACGTCGCTTCTGCCCTTCTCCGTAACCTACGGCCTCATCACGACCGCGGAGACGGTCATCCCATCGTCGATAGCGGCGCTGCTGCTCGCGATAGAGCCGCTGTGGTTCTGCCTGCTCGGCTGGCTCTTCTTCAAGGGCAAGAAGCCTGAGGCGCGCCACTACATCGGCATAGCGGCGGGCTTCGCCGGCGTCTGCGTCCTCATCGCGGGAGACCCGAACGCGGACCTCTCGCTGCGCACCGGCTACACCTTCTGGATGCTGCTCGTCGTCGCGGCGAGCGTGACGTGGGTCGTCGGCGCGTTCATCTCGAAGACGCCGGGCATACACCACGACCCGCTGACCGTCTCCGGTATGCAGATGATATGCGGCGGCGCGCAGATGATGCTACTACAGTTCGCGGTCTCGGCCTGCACCGGAGAGTTCCCAGACATCGGCGGCATCTCGATGCGCTCGCTCGTCGCGCTCGGCTACCTTATATTCTTCGGCTCGCTCGCGGGCTACACCTCGTTCGTCTGGCTCATGCGCTGCCAGCCCGCGAACCGCGTCGGCACGCACGCCTTCGTCAACCCCGTCATCGCGGTCATCATGGGCTGGCTCGTCGGCGGAGAAACGCTCCACGCTAACGTCGTGATAGCGACGGCGCTCGTCGTGGCCTCCGTCGTCATCATGATTTGGGAAAAACGGAAATGATTCCCCGCGCGGCCCTAAATGTTGTAAAATAAGCGTGAAGTTTGACGAAGCTCTGAAATTTTATAAAAGACCGAAAGGAGACATTTCAATGTCAAAAGAAGTAGTAAGCACGACGAACGCACCGGCGGCGATAGGCCCCTACTCGCAGGCGATCAAGGCCGGCGGATTCCTCTTCATATCAGGACAGATCCCGCTCGACCCCGCGACGGGAACGGTAGTCCCCGGATGCGTCGGCTGCCAGGCCGAGCAGTCGCTTAAGAACCTCTCCGCGATACTCGCGAGCCAGGGACTCACGACCGCCGACGTCGTCAAGACGACGGTCTTCATCAAGGACATGAACGACTTCGCGACGGTCAACGAGGTCTACGCGAAGTACTTCGCCGAAAACGCCCCCGCGCGCTCCTGCGTCGAGGTCGGCCGCCTTCCGAAGGACGTCCTCGTCGAAGTCGAGGCCATCGCGGTCTGCAAGTAAATCTACGAATAAAAGATAACGAAAAAGCGGGCGCGTTGGTGCGTCCGCTTTTTTGTGCCGTTCATTCGGTTCTGCGCGCACGCTTACAAAACTGAAGCGCCGCGCCGCACATTCTTCCGCTTTGAAAGCAGCGCGCCCGCTCTCCCTTCCATCTTCCGTTTGCCGTGCGCGCCGCCTCGCGTATAATATCGCCGTCGACGCAGAAATCACGAAAAACTTCCGAAGGAGGCGCGCGGTCATGGATTACGCGGCTTTTGCATCCTATGTGCTCTTAATGGTATTCGCTCCGGGGGCGAACACAATCACAGCGATGTCAGGCGCGTCGCGCGGCGGCTTCATGGGCGCGATGCCCTTCTGCGCGGGGCTCTTCCTCGGCACCTTCGTCATAGAATGCGCCGCGGCGCTCTTCTGCTCCTTCCTTTACGGCTTCATACCGCAAATACAGCCTGCGATGACGCTCCTGTGCGCCGCATATATTTTGTGGACGGCGTGGAGCGTATGGCGCTCGGCAGACGAGCCCGCGCGCGGCGGAAGCGGCGCGTTCTTCGGCGGAATAGCGATGCAGTTCCTCAACGCGGGCGTAATCCTCTGCGCCGTCACGTCGTTTTCCGTATTCATACTCCCGCACCACGACGACGCGCGCGTCATAGCGCTCTTCGCCTTCGCGATAGCCGCCGCGGGCTTCGTCAGCGCCTGCTGCTGGGCCGCCTTCGGCGCGGCGCTCGAAAAATTCTTCCGCGCCCGCCGCAGTCTGCTCAACGGCGCAATGGCGCTTTTGCTCGTATGGTGCGCCCTCTCGCAGCTCGCGGCTCTCGCGCGGTGAAAGCTCGGCCGCGGGCCGTCATGTACAATTCATGAAGCTCTGTGCATAAAAAACCTTCTGTAATTTCTCTACCCGCCGAGCTTTCCCGTCTCGCCTATCCTTTTGACGATCTCCGCCGCCGTCGGCGTGACGGCTAGGCCGCCCTGCGAGGTTTCGCGCAGCGCGGGGGCCATCATGCGGCCTATCTGCCCCATCGAGTCGATTACCTCGTCGAGCGGTATCGCGGACTCTATGCCCGCGAGCGCCATGTCCGCGCAGAGGATGCCGTTCGCGACTAGGATGCCGTTGCGCTTGATGCAGGGACACTCGACGAGGCCGCCGACCGGGTCGCAGGCGAGGCCGAGGACGGATTTGAAGGTCATCGCCGCCGCGTGCGCCGAGGCCGCGGGAGAGCCGCCTTCGAGGTAGACGAGCGCCGCCGAGCCCATAGCCGCGGCCGCGCCGCACTCCGCCTGACAGCCGCCGTCGGCGCCCGCAAGCGTCGCGCGGAAGGCCGTCACCTCGCCCACCGCGCCCGCCGTGATAAGCGCGCCGGTAAGCAGCTCGTCCGTGTCCTTGCCCTCGCCGCGGAAGAACTCCCACGCGAAGATCATCCCCGGGATTATGCCGCAGCTTCCAGCCGTCGGCGCGGCGACTATGCGCCCCATGACTGCGTTGTACGATGCTACCTCCATCGCCGTAGCCGAGGCCGCGGCTATGAACTCGCCCGCCATTCCGACGCCGTGCGCGCGCAGTTTCGCGCCCATCGGAGCTTCTATGCGGCATGGTATCGTGTTCGCGCAGGCCTCGCGCACGCTGCGGCGCATATCCGCGAGCCGCTCGCTCATCCGCGCGCGAATCTCTTCGACGGAAATCCCGCTCTCCTTCGAGTCGAGCAGCAGGACGGCCTCCGGGAAAGTTATATTTTTCTCCTCCGCGAGCGCTACGATTTTTTCAACGGCCTTGAGCATCAGTCTTCACCCTCAATCTTTATCACGCGGACGATGCCCGGGTGCATATTGCGCATCACTTCCGTGTCCACGCCCGCGCCCGCTGGGTCGAGCTCTATCACCATCGTCGCAAGGCCGCCGCGAGAGTCCCGGTGCAGCCTCATCGTCGCGATGTTCACGCCGTGCGCCGAGAGGTACGACGTGACAGCGCTGACGACGCCCTGGACGTCCTTGTTCATTATTATTACCGCGGGCAGCGCGCACGATATGTCGACCTGGAAGCCGTCGAGCTTGTGCAGCAGCACAGCGCCGCCGCCTATAGAGTAGCCGACGGCCTCCATCGTGCGTCCGTCGCCCTCGACGACGACGCGCACGGAATTCGGGTGCGCGCCCGCGACCTCTTCGACGTGGAACTCAAATTCCATTCCGGCCTCGCGCGCAAGCTCGAAGGCGCGCCTTATGCCCGGGTCGTCCTGCGCCATGCCCATAAGCCCCGCGACGAGCGCCTTGTCGGTTCCGTGGCCCGCGCCGGTGCTCGCAAAGCTGCCGCGCATATAGAGCGCGGCCTTCTTTATCTCGCCGCCCCAGCACATGCGGACGATGCGCCCGATGTGCGCGGCTCCCGCGGTGTGGCTCGACGACGGCCCGACCATGACGGGCCCGATGATTTCCCAAACCGGCATACTATCACCCCGATTTCAGAGGATTATGCGATACGAGGTTATCTTATATGAAGCGGGCGCAAATGACAAACGCGCGCGCGGCGCGGCGGACATTCCGCAGCGCAGCCGCCGCACGCCTCACGCGCAGCCGCGCGCCGCGGCTTCACGGAGGCGGCGTGAAACGGCGGATTTTCCGCAGCTTTTACGAAAGCGGCGCAAAGCGCGCGAAGCCGCCCAAACGCGCCGGACCTTCCCTCAAATTGCGGCGCGCGCGACGGTTCCGCGCCGGCGCCGCGGCGCACAGACGCGCGCGTGAAACCGCCGCCGCGGCGCAAAATTAACTGAAACCGAAAAAAATCGTTTTTCCCCGGCTGTGCGCCGCGTTCGGCACTTGACAAATAAAATCTTCGGTGTATCATACCTCACCAGGATAAATGAACTTTTTATTATTTTATCCAATCTAAATAGTTAAATCTACAGCAATTTATGAACCGCCGTAAGAATTTCAGGCGCAGACGAGGTTGTAGAAGACAAATTATTAGATAAATAGAAAATTAAAAAGTTCGAGAAAGTTTAATAAAATAAAAAATTTTACTGGAGGTTATTTCAATGAAAGCTGTATGCGTAGTTTGCGAGGCCAATGTCACCGTTCCGGACGATTGCTGCGAAGGCGAGCTCGTCATCTGCCCCGACTGCGGGACCGAGCTCGAGGTAGTTTCGCTCGAACCGCTCACGCTTGAGGAAGCGCCGCAGGTTCAGGAAGACTGGGGAGAATAATGGCCGTCCTGCGCATTCTCTTCACGCGCCTGCGCACTGAGGAGAAGCTGCTTAAAGAGGCGGCTGAGCGCCTTGGCATTCCGTGCGAGCTTCAGCTCGTCTCGGACACCGTATTCGGCGGCGAGCCGTTCTGCTCGCAGGACGACGTCGTGCTCGCGCGCTGCGTCTCGCACAACCAGAACGAGGCGGTCGCGCAGATGCTCGAGACTCAGGGCATACGCGTCGTGAACTCGTCGCACGTCATGGGAGTCTGCGGCAACAAGCTGACGACCTCGTGCGTGCTCGAGCAGGCGGGCGTGCCGCAGCCGAAGTATCTCGTCGCCTTCACGCAGGAGGGCGCGCTCGACGCCGTCGAGCGTCTCGGCTATCCCGCGGTCTGCAAGCCCGTCTCCGGGAGCTGGGGCCGTCTGCTCGCGAAGCTCAACGACAGGGAGAGCGCGGAGGCCGTCTTCGAGCACAAGGCGATGCTCGGCGCGATTCACAACACCTTCTACATTCAGGAGTTCGTCGACAAGGGCAGCTTCGACGTGCGCGCCTTCGTCGTCGACGGAGAGCCGCTCTGCGCCATCGCGCGCTCGAGCCAGCACTGGATCACGAACACGGCGCGCGGAGGCTCGGCCTCGAACATGCCGCTCGACGACGAGGTTTCCGAGCTGCTTCGCTCGGTGCATCGCGCGATAGGCGGCGAGTTCCTCGCGGTCGACCTCTTCAAGCGCGGCGATCAGTGGCTCGTCAACGAGGTCAACGACGGCGGAGAGTTCCGCAACTCGATAGCCCCGACCGGCAGGGACATCCCGGGCGCGGTGGTCGAGGCGGCGTGGAACAAGAGAAGATAAAGATGAATTTTTACGCGGCCCGCACGACGCTCATAAAGCGCGGAAAGTGCAAGCGCATAAAGCGCTCGCTCGGCGGGACGCGGATTTTTGCCGGAGGTTTCTAGCGCTCGGGCGCTCTACGGCGGATTCACGGCTCGCTCCATAGGGAAGCGGGCCTTTATTTTTGAGTTTTCATAAATTTTTCGAAGGGGAGAATTTTTCATGTCAGACAGGATTCCCGTAACAATATGGGGCGCGACCGGCTTCGCTGGAGCGGAGCTGCTCCGCATCTTCGCGCGCCATCCGCATTTCGAAGTGATAGGCGCGGTTTCGCGCTCGAAGGCCGGCACGTCTGTCGGCGCGGCGCATCCGCATCTGCGCCACGTATATAACGAGATGACCTTCATTTCGCCGGAGGAGGCCGCGCAGCTTTCGCCCGCCGTCTCGTTCCTCGCGCTGCCCCACCGCGCCTCGGCGCAGGAGGCCGTGCGCAGGCTCGAAGCTGGCGAGCGCGTCGTCGACCTTTCGGCGGATTTCCGCCTCCGCAGCGCGGAAGAATATAAAAACTGGTACGGCGTGGACCACCCCGCGCCGGAGCTTCTCTCTGAAGCCGTCTACGGGCTGCCGGAGCTGCACCGCGCGGAGATGGGCAGCGCGCGTCTGATATCGGGCGTCGGCTGCAACGCGACCTCGGTAATCACGGCTCTGCTTCCGCTCGCGAAGGCGGGGCTTATTGAGGAAGCGCGCGTCGAGTGCCGCGTCGGCTCGTCCGAAGCCGGAGCGAACGCGGACGAAGGCTCGGCGCACGCGATGCGCAGCCGCGCGATGCGCGTGGTCAGCCCCTTCGTACACCGCCACATGGCGGAGGTCGTGCAGGAGCTTTCGCTGCCGATGAGCGCCTTCACGATGGGCGTCACGACGGCGGAGATGGTGCGCGGCATCCAGTGCCTCGCGCACGTCACGCTGAACCGCCAGGTGCGCGAGGCGGAGATATGGAAGCTCTACCGCGCCGCGTGGAACGGCGAGCCCTTCGTCTCCTTCACGCCAGCGAAGCCGGCGCATTTCCGCATTCCAGACCCGCGCTTCGTCCTCGGCAGCAACCGCGTGCTGACGGGCTTCATGCTCGCGGAGGACGGACGCCGCATGATAGCGGCCTCGGCTATAGACAACCTTATGAAGGGCGCAGCGGGCTCCGCCGTCCAGTGCGCGAACCTGATGTTCGGCCTGGACGAAACGGAAGGGCTCGACATGATGCCCGTCTACCCGGCGTAGGAGGCGCGTGACTATGATAGGAGTAGTAAAAATCGGCGGCGCTTCGGGCAACGCGCTCGAGCCGCTCATGGACGAAGTAGCGAAAAGAGTAGCCGCGGGCGAGCGCTGGATAGTCGTACACGGCGCGAGCGGCGTTATGAACGACCTCTGCGCCGAGCGCGGCGTCGCGATACGCATGGTGACGAGCCCAAGCGGATACAGAAGCCGTTTCGTCGGCGAAAAGGAGCGCGAGCTCTTCCGCGAGGCGGCGCTCTCGTACGGCGCGCGCATAAAGGCGCTTCTCGCGGAGCGCGGCGTGAAGGCCGAGCAGGCCGACCCGGAGCAGGCGGCATACGCCGTCGCGAAACGCAAGGACTTCCTGCGCGAAAGCGTCAACGGGCGCATAAGGATACTGCGCGGCAACTACAGCGGAACGGTCACGAAAATCGACGCCGCGCCGCTGACCGCTATGCTTGACGCAGGCATCGTCCCCGTCGTGCCGCCGCTCGCGCTCGACGCGGAGCTTTCGATATCGCTCAACATCGACGGCGACCGCCTCGCGGCGCAGATAGCGGGCGCTGTGCGCGCCGAGCTCATGGTAATACTCTCCAACGTCCCCGGACTCATGAAGGATATCAGCGACCCCGCTTCGCTCATCACCTCGGGACGCCTCGCGCAGTGGGACATCATAGAGCACTACGCCGAGGGCAACATGAAAAGAAAGCTCGTCGCCTGCAAAGAGGCGCTCGAGCTCTCCGTGCCTAAGGTCTATCTCGCCGACGGGCGCGTGCCGTCGCCCATAGCGAACGCCGAGGAGGGGCATGCGACATGTCTGGTTCGTTAAGCAAGCTTTTCGGCGGACGCGGCCTCGTGCTGACGCACGGCGACGGCCCGTACGTCTGGGACGCGCAGGGACGCTGCTACGTTGACTTCTTCAACGGCCACGGCGCGGCGCTCTTCGGCCACGCGCACCCCGCGCTGCTTGAGGCCGTCAAAGAGGCCGAGGCCGGCGTATGGAGCTGCGGCGCGGGCTACGACTCGCCGGTACGTGAAGAGGTGGCGAACCTCCTCGCCGAGGGCATGGGACGCGACGCGACAGTATTTTTATGCAACAGCGGCACAGAGGCCATCGAGGGCGCTCTCAAGCTCGCCGCCGCGCTGCGCAAGGGGCGCGACGAAATCATAGCGGCGCGCCGCGGATTCCACGGGCGCAGCTGCGGCTCGCTCGGCCTCACCTTCAACCCGAAATACCGCGCGCCCTTCGCCTCGTTCATACACGCGGCGAAGCACTACGCGCCCGAAGAAATTCCCGAAAAAATCACCGACGCGACGCTCGCCGTATTCATCGAGCCTGTGCAGGGCGAAGGCGGCGTCTACCCGATACCGGAGGAAGTGGGCCGCGCGATAACCGAAGCCTGCCGCGCGCACGGAACGCTGCTCGTCGCCGACGAAGTGCAGACCGGCCTCGGACGCTGCGGAAGCTTCTTCGCGTCGTACCGCCACGGCCTCGAGCCCGACATAATCTGCGTCGCGAAGGGGCTCGCGGGCGGACTGCCCGCCGGAGCCGTCGTCTGGCGCAGCGAGCTCGGCGACTTCCCGCCGCACACGCACGGCTCCACCTACGGCGGCAACGAATTCGTCGCGCGCGTATCGGCGGCGGCGCTAAAGCTCGTCAAGAGCGAAAACCTCTGCGCCCACGCCGACGAGCTCGGCGCCTTCATCCGCTCCGAAATAGAGAGCAGAAACATCCCGCTCGTCAGCGCCGTGCGCGGCGACGGCCTGCTCATAGGCGTCGAGAGCGAAATGCCCTCGCAGGACATAGTCAAGGCGCTCCAGGACAACAGGCTCCTCTCACTCCCCGCAGGGCCGAGGGTCGTGCGCTTCCTGCCCTCCTTCGCCGTGACGCGCGAGGCCGCCTCCGAGGGCGTCGAAATATTCGAACGCACCATGCGCGAGCTTGCGGCAAAGGGAGGAAAAGCCTGATGCGCTTTCCCGAATCGGTCGGCCTCCTCATCGACATCGTAGCCGTACCGAGCCCGACGCGCCAGGAAGAAAACGCGGCGCGCATGCTCTGCGACCGCCTGCCGCGCTTCGGCTGGGAGACGGCGCACATCGACGGCGCGGGCTCCGTAATAGCGACGCGCGGCAACGGCGACAAGGAGCTCGTGCTCCTGAGCCACATAGACACCGTCCCCGGCGGGCCGAAATTTGCAGTCACCGAGGACCGTATCATAGGGCGCGGCTCCGTCGACGCGAAAAGCCCATGCTGCGCGCTCGCCGTCGCAGGCGGCGCGGTCGAAATCCCAGACGACTGGCGCGTCACCTTCGTAGCCGCCGTCGGCGAAGAGATAGACTCGCGCGGCGCGCGCTTCCGCATGCCGCTCCACGAGCCCGCCGCGCTCGTCATAGGCGAGCCGACCGGCAGCCAGGGCGTCGCGCTCTCCTACCGCGGGGCGCATACTCTTCTCGCTCGTCGCCGAAGACAGCGGCGCGCACCGCTCCGGCAGCCCCGGCCCGATGACCGCCGCCGTCAACGCAGCCGCCTCGCTCATCCAGATAACGAAGAACATGGGCAGCGGCTACAACATCGCCGTCATGGAAATGGAAGGCCACGAGGCAGGCAAACGCTCCGCCTCGATAACGCTCGACCTTCGCACGCCGATCGGCGCGGACAAGGAAGAGCTCGAGCTCATGCTCAAAGAGACCGCCGCGGCCTTCGAGGTCGGCCTCGAGATAATCGAGTACGTTCCGCCGCACGAGGTCCACAAATCCGACCCCGTGATACGCGCCTTCCGCAACGCGATACGCGAAGTCAGCGGAGAGCCGCCGCGCGTCCTCGCCAAACAGGGCACCTGCGACTTCAACGTCCTCTCGCCGTGGGGCTGCCCGATGGGAGCCTACGGCCCCGGCGACTCGCGCTACGACCACAGCTCCGACGAGCAGATAGAAATCAAGGAATTCCTGCGCGGCGTCGAAGTCATAAAAAAAGCTCTGCCGAAGATAATGGCGGCTATATAGCGGACAACCGCCGCGCCGCAGCCTCAAAAAAATCACAATTATAAGGTATAATCATTACCAGATAATAAACGTGAGAAAAGGAGGCCATCGCGGTGACAATCAAAAAATTGGCGGCATTGGCGTTTATATTGACAGTGGCAGTCGCCGGACAGGCCGCCGCCCATCCTCCGACGAACGTCAAGCTGAGCTGGGACGGCGCGGGACAGACGCTCTCGGTCAAGGCCGACCACCGCGTCAACGACAAAACGAAGCACTACGTCATGAGCATGTCCGTATCGGGTCCGTCGGGCCAGCTCGTCTCCGAGAGATACGACTCGCAGGGGACGAACGAAGGCTTCTCCGACACGGTCGAGCTCAGCGGCGTGAAGCCCGGAGACAAGCTCTCCGTCGAGCTCGTCTGCAACATAATGGGCACGGCGACCAAAGAAATAACGATAAAGTAAAAGCATCCGCAAAAATAAAAAAGACAGGACGGCGCGCCGCTCCTGTCTTTTATGTATGCGCGCTCAGCGCCGCAAAAAAATCGACAGCCGGAGATGTTATATAAAATGAAGACAGCGTTTGAAGAAATCGTAAGCGTAGAACACATAGGCAAAGACGAAAACCCGTTCGCGCTCGGCGAGCTGCTCGCGAAAGCCTGCGCCGAAGAGCTGCCGCGCGCCGCGAAAGACAAAACGCGCACGCTGCTCCTATGCGTCGACATGCAGCGCGACTTCATAGAGGGCGGCCCGCTCGGCGTCGCGGGCTCCGTAGGCGACACAGAGCGCCTCACGCGCTTCATCTACAGAAACATGACGAAGATAACGGAAATCGCCGCCTCGCTCGACACGCACTCGCCGCGCCAGATATTCCACCAGTGCTGGTGGCGCGGCGCGGACGGACAGATGCCCGCGCCCTTCACCGTAATCACGGCCAAAGACGTGAAAGAAGGCCGCTGGCGTCCGCTTTACGAAAAAGAAAAAAGCGAGGAATATCTCGAATACCTCGAGACCGGCGGGCAGAAACAGCTCGTAATATGGCCATACCACTGCATCGCGGGAACGGCCGGCTGCGCGCTCGAAAAACCAGTTCTCGAACATGATCCACTTCTTCTCCGCCGCGCGCGAAGCCGGCCTCAAAAAAATCGTCAAGGGCACGCTGCCCGCGACCGAGTTCTACGGCATAGTCAGCCCCGAATACGACCCCGGCGGCAGCTACGCGAACCGCGAGCTGCTCGACGACCTGAAGCGCTGCGACAAGCTCGTAATAGCCGGCGAAGCGCGCGACTACTGCGTCGCCCAGAGCGTCCTGCAAATCTGCGAAGCGATGGAAAAAGAAAAGAAACGCCCGGAAATCTTCATCATGGAAGACTGCATGAGCTGCGTCGGCCCCGACGCCGCGTCAGTCTCCGCAATGTACAAAGAATGGTCCGACAAATTCAGCTTCCGCATAGTCAAAAGCACGGAGGAATTTCTGTAGCCTCAGCAATCGAACGGAATATCAAAAAATTCGCAGCGCTGCGTGGTATTCGCAGCTCCGGCGATTTTTATTACTGTCAGTGCCTTTCATGCCACCTTATCGCGGTTTCGACGATTTCGTCGATCGACGAGTGTTTCAGCTGCCAGCCGAGCGTCTGCTGCGCGGCGGTTGAGTCGGCTACGAGGACGGGCGGGTCGCCGGCGCGGCGCGGGGCGTCGTGCGAGGGGACTTTTTTGCCCGAGACGCGCTCGACGGATTTTATCACTTCGAGCACGGAATAGCCGGAGCCTGTGCCGAGGTTGAGCTTCAGGTTCTTTCCGTCGGACTTGAGCTTTTCGAGCGCCTTCAGGTGCGCGGAGGCGAGGTCCGTCACGTGGACGTAGTCGCGCACGGCTGTGCCGTCTGGCGTGTCGTAGTCGCGGCCGAAAATTTTATGTCGGCGCGACGTCCGAGCGCGGCGAAGATTATGAGCGGGATTAGATGCGTCTCGGGATCGTGCAGCTCGCCGGTCTCGCACTCCGGGTCTGCGCCGGAGGCGTTGAAGTAGCGGAGCGCCGCGAATTTTATGCCGTGGGCCGCTGAGAAGTCTTCCATCATGCGCTCGATGAAGAGCTTGCTCGCGCCGTAGGGATTTATCGGGCTCTGCGGATGCTTCTCGTCTATCGGGGTGTAGAGCGGATTGCCGTAGGTCGCGGCCGTGCTTGAGAAAATGATTTTGTCGCAGCCGCCGCGCATCATCGCGGAGAGCAGCGAGAGCGTGCCCGCCGTGTTGACGCGATAGTAGTCCTCCGGATGCTCCACGGACTCGCCGACATACGTCAGCCCCGCGAAGTGAAAGACGGCCTCTGGCTTGTACTCTTCGAATATCGCGGCGAGCCGCTCAGTGTCGAGCACGTCGCATTCGCAGAAGGGCCCCCACTTGACCAGTTCTCTGTGCCCGCGGAAAAGATTGTCAACCGTTACGGGGGTGTATCCGGCCTTCGCCAGCTCTTTGCAGCAATGGCTGCCGACGTATCCGGCGCCGCCCGTTACTATGCAGTTCGTCATCTTTTACAGCCTCTTTCCGAGCTCATATGCTTCTTCTATATATTTCTGCCCGCCTGTCGCGACGGCGTCCTTCGGGTACATACCGGGCGCGTATATCTCGCCTGCTATCTCCCATTTCGTGTAGCCGCAGCCGAGACGGAAGGATTCGCGCAGCCCGCCGAAGCACGCCGCGTCATCGTCGCCCGCCGCCGTCACGAGCACGGCTTTTTTGCCGCGCAGGTCGATTTTCGAGTTTTCGCCGTAGAAGGGCAGCAATCTGTCCCAGACGGGCTTTATCTGCGTGCTCCACGAGTAGAAGTAAAGCGGCGAGGCGAAGACGACGACGTCCGCGTCCGCTATCGCTTCGTAGACTTCGCCCATGTCGTCCTTCTGCACGCATGGCGCGCCCGCGCTCCAGCAGCGGCGGCAGTCGAGGCAGCCGTTGAGCTTTTTTCCCTGAAGCCTCACGCGGCGCACTTCGCAGCCGTTTTCATCCGCGCCCTTCGCGAGCGCCTCGGCGAGCGTCTCCGTGTTGCCGCCCGCGCGCGGGCTGCCGAGCAGTATCGTTACGACTTTTTTATCCTCCACAGTCACCACTCCTCCGTTGTCGTTCAATACCGATATTATAGTTTTAAGGGCCGGATTAGGCCAATGTCTTCGCGTGATGATACAATTAGCTAAAATCGTGCGATTTTTTATAAACGCACGGCGGCCGCGCACTCTCCGCGCGCGGCGCGAAAAAATAGATTCGGAGGCTGATCGATGAGGCTTTCGGCTGAATTCACGGAAGAAAATATTTTCAGGGTCCGCGAGCTGCTGCTCGGGGATTTCAAGAATTTTCCCGCCGTCGTGGCGGGGGACTTTATGCTCGACCGCTACGTCGGCGGCGACGTTTCGCGCATTTCGCCGGAGGCTCCGGTTCCCGTTGTGCGCGTGAGGTCGGAGCGCTTCGTCGCGGGCGGCGCTGGGAACGTCGCGGCGAACCTCGCGGGGCTCGGCGTGCCGGTGTGCGCCGTCGGAAGCGTCGGAGACGACCGCGAGGGCGAAATTCTGCTTTCTCTGCCTGTTTTCCGGGACGCCGACGTCAGCGGGATAAGGCCGCTCGGCCCGACGACGGTCAAGACGCGCATACTCGGAGGCGGACGCCAGCAGATGCTGCGGCTCGACCGAGAGGAGACTGTGAATCCGCGCTCAGAGGATATCGCTTTCGCGCTGTCGAAAATCGGGGAGGCGGCGCAGCGCGGCGCACGGCTCGTGATATTGTCCGACTACGGCAAGGGCTTCTGTTCGCCCGCGATGTGCCGCGCCGTCATAGATTTTGCGCGGGACGCGGGACTTTACGTCTGGGTCGACCCGAAGAAGGACGACTGGGAAGCTTACCGCGGCGCATACGCTATCACGCCGAACGTGAAGGAGCTCTCCGCAGCGTCGGGGCACGCAGTCGAGAACGAAGACCGCGCAGTCGCGGAGGCGGCTTCGGCGCTCGCCGCGCGCTACGGGATAGAGAATATTCTCGCGACGCGCTCCGACAAAGGCGCGACGCTCGTCTCGCGCGGCGAGGCCTCGCACATTCCGGTCTGGCCCGTCGAGGTCTACGACGTTTCCGGCGCGGGCGACACGATGCTCGCCGCCGCCTCGGCTTTCGCGTCTGCGGGGCTGCCGCTGCGCGACGCCGCGGTGCTTGCGAACGCGGCTTCGCAGATAGTCATCGGCAAGGTCGGCACATATCCCATAAAGGCCGGCGAACTGCTCGCCGCCGTGACCGGCGGCAACGCCTCCGCTGGCGGCAAGATATACTCCGCAGGCGAGGCGGAGAACCTCTGCGGCAGGTGGCGCGCCAACGGAGAGAAGGTCGTCTTCACGAACGGCTGCTTCGACATACTCCACGCGGGGCACGTAGATTCTCTGACGGCGGCGAAGTCGCTCGGCGACCGGCTGATAGTCGGGCTGAACTCCGACGATTCGGTGAAGCGCCTAAAGGGCGAGAGCCGCCCAGTCAACGGCGAGATCTCGCGCGCGAAGGTGCTTTCCGCGCTCGAGGCCGTCGACGCCGTCGTGATATTCGGCGAGGACACGCCCGCGGAGCTTCTGTCGCGTCTGCGCCCCGACGTGCTCGCGAAGGGCGGCGACTACAGGCCGGAGGATGTCGCCGGGCGCGATATGCCGGCGAAGTCGTCATCATACCGCTGACCGCCGGATACTCCACGACATCCGTTATAGAAAGGATTTCTCATTCGAAATGAAAAAATGGATAATACTCGACCGCGACGGCACGCTAATAAAGGAGAAGGACTACCTTCACGACCCGGACGGCGCGGAGCTGACCGAAGGAGCCGCCGAAGGGCTGCGTATGCTTTCGAAGCTCGGCTACCGCTTTGTAGTGCTGACGAACCAGTCGGGCATCGGACGCGGCTATTTTACGGAGGACGAGATGAACGCCGTACATCTGCGCGTGGACGAGATGCTCGCATGCGCGGGCGTGCGCGTCGAGGGATGGTTCCACTGCCCGCATAAGCCTTCTGACGGCTGCTCGTGTCGCAAGCCCGCCGCGGGGCTCGCCGTCGAGGCGCAGCGAAAGCTCGGCTTCGACGCTGCGGACATAGCCTTCGTTATGGGCGATAAGGAGAGCGACGTGAAGCTCGCGGAGGCGCTCGGCGCTCCGTCGGTGCTGCTGATGACCGGCTACGGAGCCGCGGAGTACGGGCGCGGCGTGCGCGGCACGCTGAACTGCGCGAACATCCGCGAGGCCGCCTCGGTCATAGCGCGCGGCGAACGCGAAGGCGCGGGCTCCGCCTTCTGCTGCGACCTCGAAGAGCACGCCGCGGCTGTGTGCGCGATGCGCGCGCTCGCGGACGATGTCGGCGAGGCCGCCGCGATGATAATCTCCGCGCTGCGCGGCGGTGGGCGTTTCTTCGTCTGCGGCAACGGCGGCTCGGCGGCCGACGCGCAGCATATAGCGGCGGAGCTCTCGGGCCGTTACCTCGCGGAGCGCGAGCCGCTCGACGCGGCGGCTCTTTCGTGCAACGCTTCGGCGCTCACCGCCATCGGCAACGATTACGGCTTCGACAGAATCTTCGCGCGCCAGCTCGAGGCGCACGGACGCGCGGGCGACGTTCTGCTCGCGATATCGACGAGCGGAAACAGCGCGAACGTGCTGGAAGCCGTGCGCAGCGCGAAAAAGCTCGGCATCGCGTCGATTGCGCTGACCGGCTCCGGCGGCGGAACGCTTGCGAAGGAGGCGGACTCCGCTCTGCGCGTCCCGTCGAATCACACGCCGAGGATACAGGAGATGCACATACTGATAGGCCACGCGCTCTGCGGAATAGTAGAAAAGGCGCTCTGCCGCTGAAACGGCGCGCTGCGCGTGGTAGAATAAGGCGACAATATACATTCGGGAGGAATTGCGCAATGCTGCTGTGCCGGGACTTCAAGTTTGATGCGGCGCATAATCTCATACATTATCACGGCAAGTGCGAGCGGCTGCACGGCCATACGTATCATCTGCGCGTCGTGCTCGAGGGCGAGCCGGACGCGGAGGGGATGATTTTCGACTTCGTCGACCTCAAGAAGGCCGTCAACGAGCTTGTGCTCGACAGGCTCGACCATGCCTATATCAACGACATCATCGCGCAGCCGACGGCGGAGTATATCTCGCGCTGGATTTTCCGCGAGCTCGACGGGCCGCTGCGCCGCGGCAACTGCCGGCTGTTCGAGGTGCAGCTCTGGGAGACGGAGGGCTCTTCCGTAATATGCCGCAGGGAGGACGTAAAAGATGCGTGACGTTCAGAACGAATCCGACGACAGAAATTTAGCGATAGACCGCGTGGGGATAAGCGGCATTTCGTGGCCCATCTCCGTGCCGGACCGCGAGAACGGCGTGCAGGAGACTGTCGCCGAGGTGAGCCTTTCCGTTTCGCTGCCGCAGGACTACCGCGGCACGCACATGAGCCGCTTCATCGAAGTTTTGAGCGCGCAGGAAAAAAAAGTCACCTTCCATAATATGGAGGGGCTTCTGGCCTCTCTCAAGGAGCGCCTCCACGCGGAGGACGCGCATGCGGTTTTCGATTTTCCGTATTTTATAACTAAGAGCGCGCCGGTCAGCGGCTCCCGCGGCCGCGTGCGCTGCGACGTGCGTTTCGACGCGGCGATGCTCGGAGACGACTTCGACCTCGTGACGACGGTCGTCGCGCCGGTGCAGACGCTCTGCCCCTGCTCGAAGGAGATTTCCGAGTTCGGCGCGCACAATCAGCGCGCGCACGCATCCATCTCCGTGCGCCTCGGCTCGTTCGTCTGGCTCGAGGAGTTTATAGAGGCCGCGGACAAATGCGCCTCGGCTCCGATTTACAGCCTTCTGAAGCGCGAGGACGAGAAGTACGTCACGGAGCGCGCCTACACGAATCCGCGCTTCGTCGAGGACGCGGTGCGCGACCTCGCGCTCGCGATGCAGGCGGACGAGCGCGTGCGCTGGTTCCGCGTTTCTGTGACGAGCCACGAAAGCATACACAATCACGACGCCTTCGCCGCGATTGAAAGGGACAAGAGAAAATGACTTCGATGAAGAAACAGCTCCGCCGCGCGGTGCTTAACGACGCGGGGGCCGAGCGCGCGAAGCGCGGGCATCCGTGGATTTTCCGCGGCAGCCTGCTTCAGGTTCCGGCCTGCGCGCCGGGCGACATCATCGCCTTCGCGGACAGGCGCGGCGAGGTGCTCGGCTGGGGGCTCTGGAGCGAGAGCGCGCTCTGCATCCGCGTGCTGTCGCTCGGCAGTCACGAGCCGGACCAGATGGCGCTGCTGCGCTCGCGCGTGGAGGCGGCGCTCGAAGCGCGCAAGAAATGGTGCGCGGGTGAGGAATGTTTCCGCTGGGTTCACGGCGAGGGCGACCGTCTGCCCGGCGTCACCGCCGACCTCTACGGCGACGTTCTGTCGCTCCAGCTCTCGGCGTACGGCTGGTACCGCCACGCGGACGAAGTGGCGAAGATTTTCCGCAAAGTTAAAAATTATCGGCGGTCATACTGCGCAACGACACGAAGCACCTCGACAAGGAGGGAATCCCGCGCGAGGTGAAGCCGCTGCTCGGCGAGATGCCGGAGAAGCCTCTGCGCGTGCGCGTGGGAGACACGCTCGAACTCGTAGACGTGGCCGGAGGGCAGAAGACCGGCGCGTACCTCGACGTGAGGCACGTCCCAGCGCTCGTCGAACCGCTCTACAACGGTGCGGAGGTGCTGGACTGCTTCTGCTATCAGGGGCATTTCACGGCGCACGCGCTGAAATCGGGCGCGGCGCACGTCACGGCGATTGACCAGTCTGAGGCGGCGCTCGCGCGTGCGAAGGAGAACCTCGCGCTCAACGGCCTCGACGGCTCGCGCGCGGAATTCCGCTGCGGCAACGCATTCGACATAATGCGCGAGATAGACGCGGAGCGCAAACGCTACGACCTCGTAATCATGGACCCGCCGCCTTTCTCGCCGTCGAAAGGCCAGCTCGACTCGGCGCGGCGCGGCTATAAGGAGCTTGCTGTGCGCGGCTTCCGCCGCCTCGGCCCGGGCGGGCATCTCGTCTTTATGTCGTGCAGCCACGCCTTCACGCGGGATATGCTCTTCGACGTGCTGGCCGACGCGGCGCGCGACGCGGGGGCGGTCTGCCGCGTGGTGCGCGAGATACATCAGCCCGAGGACCATCCGGCGCTGCTCGGAGTTCCCGAGACGGACTACCTCAAGGGCTTCGTTATGGGAGTGGAAGAATGACGGATATTAAAGCCGCGCTTTTTGATTTCGACATGACGCTCGTAGACAGCAGCTGGGGCATAGCCCACTGCACGAACGAATTCGCGAAGCTCAAGGGGCTGCGCCCAGTGCCGCGCGAGACCGTCATGGCGGCGATAGGACTTACGATAATAGACAGCTGGAAGATGTACTGGGGCGAGTTCCGCGAGGACTGGCTTGCGGAATACCGCGAGAAATTCCGCGGCGAGGAGCGCAAGATGCTGCGCCTATTCCCCGACACGGTTCCGACGCTCGACGCCCTTCGCGGCGCGGGCGTAAGACGGGGCTCGTCTCGAACAGGCAGTTCGCGCGCAACCCCGCCGAGTACCTCGGCATCGCGGACAAGTTCGACGTGATAATCGGCCTCGAGGACGTGGCGCACGCGAAGCCCGACCCGACGCCCGCCGCTGACTGCGCTCTCGCGCCTCGGCGTCGAAGCGGCGCAGGCGGTCTACGTCGGCGACACAGACATAGACATGAATACCGCCGCCGCCGCGGGAGTGCGCGGCATAGGCGTGACGACGGGAAATTTCGGCGCGGAGCAGCATCTCGCGGCGGGCGCGCGGCACGTGTGCGCACATCTCGCCGAGGTTCTGCCTCTCTGCGGAGTCGAGCCGCGCAAGTAATATAATAATGGTAAGGAAGTACGTCCCGGAGAAAAAAAACAGAGCCTTCAGCATAACCTACTGGCTCGGCGTGCTCGTCATAATAGTGCTGTGGGTCTGGGCCTTCAAGCTCTATTTCGACAGGTACGAATATCTCCACCCCGACATAACGTGGGCCACTCCGGGAATAGACACGCAGCTCGTCCGCGTGCGCGGCTTCCTGCTGTGGAAAGAGAACGTCATCCGCGCGCCGGTCTCCGGCGTCTGCGTCTATCCGCTCGGCAAGGGGCCGGTACGCGTGCCGCGAGGGGCCGTCGTCGCCCGCGTCGGAGGCCGCGAGGTGAAGGCTTACCAGCAGGGCTACTTCGTCGCCGGCAAGGACGGGCGCGAGAACGGCTGGCGCTACTCGACGCTCTGGCACGCGAAGCGCAGCGAGTTCACAAAGGAATCGAAGCTGCGCTACTTCGGCGACGGCGCGCAGGTGGCGCGCGGGCAGATGATAGGCAAGATAGCCGAGCAGCCGCAGGAGCTGCGCTTCATCGGCTACCTGCCCTCGCGGGGCGACATAGCGAAGCAGCTCAAGAGCGAGAAGCTCCGCGTGCGCATGGACGCCGAGGACACGATATCCGACGCCGAGGTGCGCGTCACGCGCAAGGACGGCAAGCTGACGAAATTCGCGCTCGCGATGCCGTGGTTCCCGCCCGAAATGCTGATGTCGCGCAGCTACGAGCTCATCGTCGACGCGGGGCAGACGCGCGGCGCGATGATTCCGCAGAGCGCGCTGCTCGAAAAGGGCGGCAAAAAGGGAGTCTACATGATCCGCGGCGCGCGCGTCGTCTTCGCGCCGGTCTCCGGCAAGACGCTGAACGGCGGCATGTTCCTCGTCACTAAGGGAATATCCGTCGGAGACGCCGTCGTAGAGGACGCCGCCTCCGCGAGAGAAGGAAGGATACAGCTTTGGTAAGCGCTATAAAAGAAAACGTCGAAAGGATAAGGGGCGAAATCGCAGAGGCCGCGCGCCGCGCGTGCCGCAGGGCGGACGAGGTGCGCCTCATGGGCGTCACGAAGTTCCACCCGCTCGAAATGATGCTCGAAGCGGCTCCGCTGCTCGACCTCGTCGGCGAGAACCGCGTGCAGGAGGCGGCGGAGAAACGCGCCGCATGGCCCAAAGGCACGCCGTGCTGCCCGTGGCACCTCATCGGCCACCTTCAGCGGAACAAGATACGCCGCGCGCTCGAGAACTTCGATTTGGTCGAGAGCATAGACGCGCTCGAAACGGCCTGCTCGATGGACCGCGTGCTGCGCGAGGGCGGCGCGGAGCGGACCTTCCCGATATTCATAGAGGTCAACATGTCGCGCGAGCCGGCGAAAAGCGGCGTCGCGCCCGAGGAGGCGGAGCGGCTTCTCGAAAGCATAATGAAAAGCGCGCCGTCGCTTCACGTCGAGGGGCTCATGACCGTCGCCGAGGACACCGACGACGAAGCGGTGCTGCGCGCGACCTTTGGCGGACTGCGCGAGCTGCGCGGCAGGCTCGCCGCGGCCTCCGGCCTTCCGCTGCCGGAGCTCTCAATGGGCATGAGCGGCGACTTCGCGCTCGCCGTCGAAGAGGGCAGCACGATAGTCCGCGTCGGCAGCGCGATATTCGGCCCGAGAAATTACGGCTAAACCGACTTTATATAAAGGAGCAGATGAAATGTCCGAACTTTTAACCTCTCTTGACGTTGTGAACCAGTCCTTCAAAAAGAGCCTGCGCGGCTACGACGCGGCGGAGGTTGACGAGTTTCTCGACCACGTCGCCGAGACGCTCCAGTTCTACAACCAGAGGACGAAGGAGCTCGAGCGCGACCTCGCGTCGAAGCAGGAGGCGCTCGCCGAGTACGACAGGATGAAGGACGTGCTCCACGAGGCGCTGCTCATGGCGCAGAAGAGCGCCGACGACCGCGTGAAGAGCGCGCGCGAGCAGGCGAACAAGATAATCGCCGACGCGAAGGAGCAGGCCGACGCGATGTGCCGCGAGGCGGCGAGCGAGGCCGAGCGGCTGCGCGCGGGCGTCGAGCAGATACGCAACATCCGCGACATGTACGCGCAGGAGTTCCGCGGAATCCTCGCGAAGTTCGACAACCAGCTCAACCAGGCGATGAACTCGCAGCTCGGCGGCGCGGTGGACAGCGTCCTCGAAGTGCGTGAGAAGCCCGCGGACGAGCCTCAGTCAGAAGAGACCGCCGAGCCGCAGCTGAAATCCGAGCCGGGCGACTTCGCCGCGGCGTGCGGGATGCTCGGCGTAGACCCGCAGGAGATACTGAAATAGCGGCGGCCCGCCGTGGATGAAAGACTCTCGGCCCCGCTCTCCGTCATAAAGGGGGCGGGGCCGCGCAGGGCCGCGCTGCTTGAAAAGCTCGGCCTCCGCACAATTTACGACCTGCTGTTCTTCTTCCCGAGAAAGTACGAGGACCGCAGGAACGTCAAAAAAATTCTCCGCGCTCGTGCCCGGCGCGCCCTCCGTCGTAATCGCGCAGTCGCGCGGCTGCGAGGCGCGCGCGCTCCCGGGACGCGGACGCAGGCTTATAAAGTGCCGCTTCTCCGACGGCAGCGGGCTGCTCGACGCCGTATGGTTCAACATCAAAGGGCTTGAAAATTCGCTTGGCGAAGGGACGCGCGCCGCGCTCTACGGCGTTCCGTCGCTCCGCGGCGGCGTCTTTGAAATGCTCTCGCCCGAGTTCGAAATACTGAAAGAGGGCGCGGGGCCGGAGAGCTTCGCCGGCATCGTCCCCGTCTACCCGCTCACCGCGGGGCTGCCGAAAAACTGGCTCTGCCGGACGGTCGCGGCTGCGGTGAAAACCTACGCGCCGCTCCTAAAAGACCCTATTCCGCATGAAATTACAGAAAAAAATCAAACTGATGCCGCTCGCGGAAGCTGTCGCGCAGATGCACGCGCCGGACTCGCCGCAGAGCTGGAAGGAGGCGCGGCGGCGCATAGCCTACGGCGAGCTCTTCGCGCTCCAGCTCGCGATGGCGGCCTCGCGCGCGAAAAACGCGAAAAGCGGCGCGGCGCGGGCAGAACGCGGCCCCCTCTTCCGCGCTATGATGGAAAACCTTCCTTTCAAACTTACCGATTCTCAGCAAAAAGTAATAGACGAGATAATCGACGGCGCGTCGGCCGGAGCGCAGAGCGCGAGGCTGCTCCAGGGCGACGTCGGCTCGGGCAAGACCGCCGTCGCCGCGGCCTTCGCTGCGGCGATATGCGACGGCGGCGCGCAGTGCGCGGTGCTCGCGCCGACGGAGGCGCTCGCCGGGCAGCTCTGCGCGCAGATGAAAAAATATATCCCGCTCGCCGAGGGCGAATGCCTGCTTATAAAGGGTTCGATGCCCGCCGCGGCGCGCCGCACAGCAGAAGCCGCAGCTGCGGACGGAAGCGCGCGGATAATCGCCGGGACGCAGGCGCTTCTCTCCGAAAAGCTGAAATTCCGTAAATTAGGCGCAGTAGTCATAGACGAGCAGCAGCGCTTCGGCGTGCGCCAGCGTGGGCGGCTCTTGGCGGACGCGGCGCATCCTCACCTGCTGATGATGAGCGCTACGCCGATACCGCGCACGACGGCGCTGACTCTCTACGGCGACCTCGACCTGTCGGTCATTGACTCCGTCCCCGCCGGACGCACGCCAGTAGAAACGCGGCTCGCGGACTACGCGAAGCTGCTGGAGCTGCTGCGCTTCGCCGCGCGCGAAATTCTCGCGGGCGGCCGCGTCTACTGGATATGCCCGCGCGTCGAGGAAGGTGACGGCGCGGCGGTCTCCGCGGTCAAACGTTACGAATGGCTCGTGAAGAAGCTGCCGCCCGTAAAAATCTCGCTCGTCCACGGACAGATGGAGAGCGCGGACAAGGAGCGCGCGCTTGCGGACTTCCGAAGCGGCGCGTCGCAGCTGCTCGTCGGCACGACGGTGCTCGAGGTCGGCATAGACGTGCCGGAGGCCTCCGTAATCGTAATAGAGTCGCCGGAGCGCTACGGCCTCTCGCAGCTCCACCAGCTCCGCGGCCGCGTAGGGCGCGGCGCGCGGCGCGGCGTCTGCATCCTGCTTTCGAACGCCGCGGAGGACGCGCCGCGGCTTCGGAAATTCGCCGCGACGAACGACGGCTTCGAGATAGCGCGCATAGATTTGGAGACGCGCGGCGCGGGCGAGCTCGCGGGCATAGCGCAGCACGGCGACGCAGGGCTCAGAGCCGCGGACCTAGCGCGCGACGCGGAGCTCGCGATGCTCGCGCGCCGCGACGTGCAGGAGCTAGCCGCGCGGCGGACTTCCTCCGGCGGAAACCTCCGAACGTAAAAAGTAACCCCGCGCATAAGAATCAGCCTTTTGTGAAGAATTTCCGTTTTTGCCGCCATTAGCGGCGATTTTTGTTGCTCGGCACAAAATCGAATATTCAATAACGGAGCCGCGCTTCCGCTTTTCTTTGCGCCTCAGCGCCGCTTCCGCAGCCTTGCGACGCGAAAGGCTCGTTTTTTGTAATTATATGAAATTCAACAAAATTATAAATTTGACAAGGCGAGGTTCTATTCTGTATAGTATCTGCCAGATGGGACAGCGCGCGTATCGTATGCAACTTGGGTAGTGAAAAGAGTCACGTTTGAAAACGTAATGGAGGTTGGTACCTTTGGATCAGTTAACAGCACTCATAACAACCCTGAACAGCTATCTTTGGGGTAACTTCTGCCTTGTTCCGCTTCTCTGCGGCGCGGGTCTCTACTTCACGCTGAGACTCCGCTTCGTCCAGGTCCGCAAGTTCGGTCTGGCCGTCAAATACACCTTCGGACAGCTCTCCTTCTCGGGAGCTAAGGCCGGCAAGGACGGTATGAGCTCCTTCCAGGCGCTCGCAACCGCGGTCGCGGCCCAGGTCGGAACGGGCAACGTCGTCGGAGTCGCCACGGCTCTTACGATGGGAGGTCCGGGAGCCCTCTTCTGGATCTGGTGCGCGGCGTTCCTCGGCATGGCGACGATCTTCGCCGAAGCCGTCCTCGCGCAGACCTACAAGGTCAGGAGACCCACCGGCGAAATCACCGGCGGCCCGGCCTACTACATCAGCGAAGGACTTAAGTGCAAGCCGCTCGCGGTGTTCTTCTCGATATGCATCATCATCGCCCTCGGCATGGTCGGCAACTCCGTCCAGTCGAACTCCATCGCTGAGTCCTTCCACCTCGCCTTCGGCGTCAACCAGCTCCTCGTCGGCGTAATCCTCGCCGTCATCAGCGGACTCGTCTTCTTCGGCGGCACGGCGCGCCTCGCCTCCGTCACCGAGAAGCTCGTCCCGATCATGGCCATGTGCTACATCCTCGGCGGCCTCTACATCCTCGCCACGCATGCCGGCATGATAATCCCGGCCTTCAAGATGATAATCCAGGGCGCCTTCGACCCGGCGGCCGCCACCGGCGGTATCATCGGCGTCACGATGAAGGAAGCCATCCGCTACGGCGTCGCGCGCGGACTCTTCGCGAACGAAGCCGGTATGGGCTCCACGCCGCACGCTCACGCGCAGGCGAAGGTCAACCACCCGGCGGAGCAGGGATTCGTCGCTATCATGGGCGTCTTCATCACCACGTTCATGATCATCACGATGACCGCCCTCATCATCCTCACGACCGGATCGCTCGACGGCGTAACGAGCGGAAGCGCTCTTACGCAGAAGGCCTTCACGACCGGACTCGGAAGCCTCGGCTCGCCGTTCGTCGCAGTCTGCATCTTCTTCTTCGCTTACTCGACGATCATCGGCTGGTACTTCTTCGCCGAGCAGAACGTGAAGTACCTCTTCGGCAACAAGCCGCTCCCGATATTCAGATGCATAGCGATGTTCTTCATAATCCTCGGTTCCACGCTGAAGCTCGACCTCGTATGGCAGCTCGCGGACTTCTTCAACGGAATCATGGTCATACCGAACCTCATCGCGGTCATCGGACTTGCCAAGGTCGTCAGCAACGCCCTCAACGATTTCGACGAGAAGGGCCAGCTGAAGGCGTAGCAAAAACTATCGGAAAAATCTCGTACAGCGAAAACGCGCCTCGCCTTTACGGCGGGCGCGTTTTTTGTGCGCGTTTTCCACAAATACGCGCCGTTTCCGCGGCCATGCGCGCCCGCGCCGAAGCCGCCTCTCGTTCCTCCCCCTTGTGAAGTGTCGTTTTTTTATGTAAAATACCAGACGTTGGCATAAAATTCATTATGTAGCGTCTTTCATACAATTTTACGTCTGACAAAACACTTAACGTACCATGACAACTGAATATGAGGTGAAGGGAAAATGGAATGGGAACTTACCACTATTGTGCTGTGCTTGATCACCGGGCTCGCGGTAGGCGCGCTCGGAGGGTTTACATATCACAAGAAAACTGAGGAAAGAAAATTCAGAGGAGCCCTTTCTGAGGCCGACAGGATTGTTCAGGAGGCCTCGAAAAAGGCGGAGACGGTCAAACGCGACATCATCGCCGAGGGCAAGGAAGAGATACACAGGCTGAGACAGGAGCTCGACCGCGACACGAAGGAGCGCCGCGGAGAGCTGCAGCGCGCCGAGCGCCGCCTCGAGCAGAAAGAGGAGAACCTCGACAGAAAGCTCGAGAACATCAGCCGCAAGGAAGAAGAGCTGAAGAGCAAGAACGAGCAGGTGCAGTCGAAGCTCGACAGGCTCACGGACCAGGAACAGGAACTTATCGCTAAGCTCGAGCAGATAGCCCAGCTCACGCAGGAAGAGGCGCGCGAGCAGCTTCTCGCAGAGGTCGAAGCGGACGCCAACCACTACATAGGGCTCCGCCTCAAGGAGCTCGAGGAGAGGGCGAAGCGCGACGCAGACCGCCGCGCGCAGGAGATCGTCGCGACCGCGATACAGCGGTGCAGCGTCGAGTTCACCTCCGACGTAGTCGTGAGCGTCGTCAACCTCCCGTCCGACGAGATGAAAGGACGCATAATCGGACGCGAGGGGCGCAACATAAGGACCTTCGAGACGCTGACCGGAGTCGACCTCATAGTCGACGATACGCCGGAAGCGGTGACGCTGAGCAGCTTCGACCCCGTGAGGCGCGAGGTGGCGCGTCTGTCGCTTGAGCGGCTCGTCGTGGACGGGCGCATTCATCCGGCGCGTATAGAGGAAATAATAGAACGCGCGGAGAAGGACGTTCAGGCGCAGATAATCGAGACCGCCGAGGAGGCGCTCCTCGAAACGGGCATCAAGAATATGCACAGCGAGCTAGCGAAGATAATCGGACAGCTGCGCTACCGCACCAGCTACGGACAGAACGCGCTCGCGCACAGCCTCGAGGTCGCGCATCTGGCCGGCGTCATGGCTGCGGAGCTTGGACTTGACGAGCAGAAGGCCCGCAGGGCGGGGCTTCTTCATGATATAGGCAAGGCAGTCGACCACCAGATCGAAGGGCCGCACGCGAAGATAGGCGCGGATCTCGCCAAACGCTACGGCGAGAGCCCCGACATCGTCAACGCGATAGCCTCGCACCACGAGGACGAGGAGCCGCAGACGATATACGCCGTGCTGGTCGCCGCCGCGGACGCCGTCAGCGCGTCGCGCCCCGGAGCGCGCCGCGAGAGTCTCGACGCTTACGTGAAGCGCCTCGAGAAGCTCGAAGAGGTCGCCAAGACCTTCTCCGGCGTCAGCAAAGCGTTCGCCATCCAGGCCGGACGCGAGGTGCGCGTGGCCGTCGCGCCGACCGTCACAGACGACGGCGAGATGCAGAAGCTTGCCTACGACATCGCCCGCAAGATAGAGGAAGAGCTGCGTTATCCCGGACAGATAAAGGTTACGCTGATACGCGAGACGCGCGCCGTGGAGTACGCGAAGTAGGCTCCGCCATGCGCGTGCTCTTCATCGGAGACATTATGGGCCGTCCCGGACGCGCGGCGGCAGCGAGGATGATTCCCCGCCTGCACGCGGAGTTCGGCGGCTTCGACTTCGTCATAGCGAACGGCGAAAACAGCGCCGCGGGCTTCGGCCTTACGGAAAAGGTCATGCGCGAGCTGTTCTCCGCCGGGATAGACGTTCTGACCAACGGCAACCACGTCTGGGACAAAAAGGACTTCGTCCCGATGCTCGACTCCGAGCCGAACGTCCTGCGCCCCGCTAACCATCCTAAGGGGACGCCGGGACGCGGCTTCGCGGTCTACGAGAAGAACGGGGAGAAACTCGCCATCCTCTGCCTTCAGGGACGGACTTTCATGCCGCCGCTCGACTGTCCTTTCCGGACCGCCGACGCAATACTCGCAGACTGCGTGGTTCCGTCCGTATTCGTAGACATCCACGCCGAAGCCACGTCGGAGAAACGCGCGCTGGGCGTCTACCTCGACGGACGCGTCTCCGCGATTGTGGGGACGCACACGCACGTGCAGACCGCCGACGAGGAGATAATGCCGGGAGGCACGGCTTTCCTCTCGGACGCGGGAATGACCGGCGGACACGGAGGGATAATCGGCATGAGCGCGGACTCCGTGATGCCGAAATTTCTCATGGGGACGCCGAGCCGCTTCGAGGTATGCGAGGAGCGCGTGAGGTTCCAAGGCGTCGTCGTCGAGATAGACGGAGAGACCGGACGCGCGCTCGACATTGCGAGGGTAAACATACCCGTCGAAGACTGACAGAAATAAAAAATAAACCGCACGGACCCGAAAGGGCTGTGCGGTTTATTTTTTATCGCGCGCCGCCTATATGCCGACTGAATTTCGCGCGAAGAAAATAAAACACGCCGCTAAAAAAGGCGTATAAAACAAGGCGGAAAATAAAATAAACTTGTCTGACATTTGTTTTCATGCCGTATCTGTGCTATATAAGTGAAAAGGCCGCGGGGACAGATATAAATACGTAATGTCTGTAATTATGTTTATTTTATCGCCGCGGTAAATCTGAAAGGAGTGGGTCCTTTGGAATCCAATTCAGGCAAAAGGGATCAGTGGGGGAGTAAGTTCGGCTTTATCATGGCCGCCGCAGGTTCCGCGATAGGTCTCGGAAACGTCTGGCGCTTCCCGTACATCACGGGAAAATACGGCGGCGGCGCGCTCGTCGTCATCTATCTGCTTTTCGTCATTTTCATCGGCACGTCGGTAATGCTCGCAGAGCTCGCGATAGGGCGCAAGGCGCGCCTCGACTCCGTCGGCTCGTTCAAGAAGCTCGGCGGCGGCGCGTGGCCGCTAGTCGGCTGGCTCGGCTTCTTCTGCGCATTCGTCATACTTTCCTACTACTCCGTCATAACCGGATGGACCGTCGCATATATGTTCAAGTCCCTCGGCGGACTCATGGAGCAGGCGGCTGTTTCCGGAGGAGCAGCAGACGCGTTCGTCGCCTTCGTCTCCGACCCGGTGCTGACCATACTCTGCCTCATAGTCGTCATGGCCTCCGTCGTCGGCGTAGCCTACCGCGGAATCAGCGGAGGCATAGAGAAGAGCTGCAAGGTTCTCATGCCGGCGCTCTTCGTCATAATACTTATTCTCATCGTCCGCTCCGTCACGCTGCCGGGCGCGGAGGCGGGGCTGCGCTTCTATCTGCTGCCCGACTTCTCGAAGGTGAGCGCGGAGGGAATACTCGCGGCCGTCGGCCAGGGCTTCTACTCGCTCTCGCTCGGAATGGGAATCATGATAACCTACGGCAGCTACCTCGGCTCGCATGAGGACATGCCGAAGCTCACGCGCACGATCGTGCTGCTCGACACCTCCGTCGCCTTCATGGCCGGCCTCGTCATCTTCCCGGCGGTCTTCGCCTTCGGCATCGACGCAGGCTCCGGCCCGGGGCTCACGTTCGTGACGCTGCCCGCGGTCTTCGCGCAGATGCCTATGGGCGCGATTTTCTCCTTCGCATTCTTCGCGCTGCTCTTCATCGCCGCCTTCACCTCGTGCATATCGCTCTTTGAGGTCGTCGTCACCTTCGCGGTCGACGAGCTGCACTGGAACCGCGCGAAGTCCGCGCTCGCGATGGGCGCCGCCATCACGCTGCTCGGCGTTCCCTCCGCGCTTTCCGTCGGCGGACATATTCCGCAGGTCTTCGGCAAGGACTTCCTCGACGCGCTCGACTTCATCACGAACAACGCGATAATGCCGATAGGCGGAATCTTCGTCTCCATCTTCGTCGGCTGGATTTGGACGAAGGGCGCGCTCGACGAGATAAGCAACCGCGGCGAGCTGAAATTCAAGTTCTACAAGGCGTGGCTCTGGATATGCCGCCTTATCGCGCCGGTCTGCATCACCGCGGTATTCATCACGGGACTCAAGTGGTAGAAAAATAAGCTTCAGCATCAGAATAAAAATAGACGGGTTTCTTCGCGAAGCCCGTCTGTTTTTTATGCTCAAAGACAAAAATCACTTCATTTGCGGCTTCTGTTTTGTTTTTACGCTTTATATGAAGTTGACATCGAAAGAGCCATATTGTTATACTCTTAACAAGCTGGATGAAAGCGGTAAGAGAGACCCTCTCTCCACATGGGCGCCGAAGGGGCAAGGCCGGGCAGGCTGAAACTCTCAGGCACAAGGGATTACCGCCGGACGGCACTCTGGAATCGTTGGCTTCAACGAGGACGAAAACAGGGGAATATCATCGGATGGCGGTGTTCCTATGGGTTTGTCCTCGTTTTCTTATATTTGCATAACAAACAACCCCGCGCTCAAGGGGCTCGTCAAGCACCTTGAATATATGGACGCATCGTCGCTCGATGTGCTCAAGAAGGGCCGCGCCCTCGTCCACGAAGGCTGGGAGCTTCTCGCGAGCCCGTTCTACGGCAACTTCAAACCGAACCAGCAGCCCTACCGCACGCTGGTGCTGCGGAACAACAACGGCGGAAACGGCGGCCTGCCGGACGCACAGTCGCTGTCCCTCATCGAAGATTCAGTGCGTTTCTATGAAAATTCGCACTGGATCATGCCTCCGGGCCGGCTCGCCGACAATATAGAAAAAGACTTCCGTTATATGGACATGATACTGCTGGAGGAGACCTTCCGGCAGTATGGAATATTGACATCTCCGGTCAAGAGCTACTCGGAGGTGGTCGATAAATAACTGTTTTGCGCGCGCTGCATCCCATCAATAACACCACAAGGAGGATCATTATGAAACTCGAACTGCAGAAGGCAAAAGTCAAGAACATAGCTTGGGGCGACAAGACGGCGCTCCTTGCCGACGGCACTCTTCAGATCAACAAAGAAGAGTTCATCGCCGCCGCAGCCGACAGCGAGCATTTCAAAACGCTTGACGCCGACCTCGCCCGTCCCGGCGAATCCGTCCGCGTCTGCCCGGTAAAAGACGTTATCGAACCGCGCTACAAGACCGAAGGCTCAGGCCAGGTATTCCCCGGCATGCTGAGCGATGTTGAGACCGTCGGAAGCGGAAAGACCTTCGTCCTCGAAGGCGCCGCCGTCCTCACCTGCGGCCGCATCGTCGGATTCCAGGAAGGCATCATCGACATGCAGGGCCCCGGAGCCGACTACACGCCGTTCTCGAAGACGATGAACGCCGTCCTCGTATTCGAGCCCGTCGAAGGCCTCGAAGCCCACGAGTACGAGAAGGCCTGCCGCATGGCCGGCTTCCGCGCCGCGTTCTACATCGCCGAAGCCGCTTGGAAGGCCGGAGCGCATGTCGACACGACCGAGACCTACGAGCTGCCCTGCTTCGCCGAAGCGATGAAGGCCTATCCGGAGCTCCCGAAGGTCGCCTACATCTACATGCTCCAGACCCAGGGACTTCTCCACGACACCTACGTCTACGGCGTCGACGCGAAGAAAATCATTCCTTCGCTCATCCATCCGAACGAGACCATGGACGGCGCCATCGTTTCCGGGAACTGCGTTTCCGCCTGCGATAAGAACAGCACCTACGTCCACCTCAACAACCCCGTCATCCGCAACCTCTATGACCGCCACGGCAAAGACATCAACTTCGTCGGCGTCATCATCACGAACGAGAACGTAACCCTCGCCGACAAGAAGAGAAGCTCGTCCTACGCCGTGAAGCTCGCCACGATGCTCGGCGTCGACGGCGTCATCGTCAGCGAAGAAGGCTTCGGCAACCCGGACGCCGACCTCATCATGAACTGCACCAAGGCTGAGAAGGCCGGAATCAAGACCGTCCTCGTCACCGACGAATATGCGGGGCGCGACGGCGCCAGCCAGTCCCTCGCCGACTCCGCTCCGGAAGCGACCGCGGTCGTAACGGCGGGCAACGCGAACATGATGATCGTCCTGCCGCCGATGGAGAAGTTCATCGGATTCACCGACTACGTCAACATCATCGCCGGCGGCTTCGACGGATCGCTCCGCCCCGACGGCTCGATAGAGGTCGAACTTCAGGCGATCACCGGCGCCACCTGCGAACTCGGATTCAACCCGATCAGCGCCAAGACCTGGTAGGAGGACTAAGACAATGACCAAGAAAAGAATAGTACACTACATCAACCAGTTCTACGCCGGCATCGGCGGAGAGGAAATGGCGGGCGAAGTTAAGCCCGAAGCCCGTCAGGGCGTAGTCGGACCCGGCGCAGCCCTTCAGGCGGCCCTCGGCGACGCGGCCGAAGTAGTCGGAACGGTCATCTGCGGCGACGGCTACTATGCCGAGCACATGGATGAGGCCAACGAGGAAATCCTCAAGCTCATCGCCGGATTCCAGCCCGACGCGGTAGTCACCGGCCCGGCCTTCAACGCCGGACGTTACGGAACCGCTTCCGGCGGCGTAGCCGACGCGGTGCAGAAGAAGCTCGGAATCCCCGCCGTCTCCGGCATGTACACCGAGAACCCGGGCGTCGATATGTACAAGAAGTCGGTCTTCATCGTACCGACCGCCGACAGCGCGCGCGGCATGGGCAAAGCCATCCCCGCTATGGCGAAGCTCGTCCTCAAAGTCCTTGAGACCAACGGACAGCCCGGTTCGCCCGAAGAGGCCGGCTACATCCAGCGCGGCGTCCGCGTCAACTACTTCAAGGAAGAGATCGGCGCGAAGCGCGCGGTAGACATGCTCGTCAAGAAGCTCAAGGGCGAGGCGTTCGAGACCGAATACCCGATGCCCAGCTTCGACCGCGTCGAGCCCGCGGCGGCCATCACCGACATGAAGAACGCGACCATCGCGCTCGTCACCTCCGGCGGCATCGTCCCGAGGCAACCCCGACCACATCGAGGCCTCCAGCGCCACGAAGTTCGGAACCTACTGCATCGAGGGCGTACAGTCTGTCGATGCCGAGCACTACGCTACGGCCCACGGCGGATATGACCCGTCCTACGCCAACGCCGACCCGAACCGCGTCCTCCCCGTCGACGTGCTCCGCGAGATGGAGAAGGAAGGCGTCTTCAAGAAGCTCTACGGCTACTTCTCGACCACCGTCGGAAACGGAACCTCCACGGCGAACGCGAAGAAATTTGGACTTGCGATAGGCGCGCAGCTCAAGAAAGACGGAGTTGACGCTGTGATCCTCACCTCCACTTGAGGAACCTGCACTCGTTGCGGTGCAACGATGGTCAAAGCGATCGAATCCTACGGAATCCCTGTGGTGCACGTCTGCACGATAGTCCCGATTTCCCAGACGGTCGGCGCGAACCGCATAGTCCCGGCCGTAGCCATTCCGCATCCCCTCGGAGATCCCACGAAGAAGCACGAGGAAGAGCTCCACATCCGCCGCGCGATCCTCGACAAGGCTATCAAGGCCCTCGAGACCCCGGTAACGGAGCAGACAGTATTCTAAAGAAACACAAAGCGCGGGGCGGCGTAAGCCGTCCCGCTTTTTTCGGCGCCCGCGCGGCGATGTCCGAGCGCACCGTTCACGCGCCCGCGATTTCCTTTTATTTATTCACGTGAACAATGACCAAATAGCTCGTGAAATTTATAATTACATATGTGTAGGATTATGGAAATATAGCCTGACGGCTTATTTTATAAAAAGACGCACAAACAAAAACAGGAGGAATATAAGAAATGCCAAACGCAGCGTTCAAAGCGGCAGCCTATTCACTCAACCACACGCCGGAGCTCGCACTCTGGTACGGCAACACTCCTTTCGTGGAGAGAGAGACGCACCCCGATTCGGAATTCCTCAAAGAACTCCCCAAGTTTGAACAGAACTACGACGAAGCCACGCGCTACGCCCCGAACCTCACCTACATCGGCGCCATGGAGATAGAAGACTTCGAGAAGCGCCAGCAGCCCTGGTACAAGAACCTTGAGCCCGAAGCGCAGCGCTACGGCAAGTACGGCGAAATCATGCCGGAAGACGAGACGCTCGCCTTCATGGACATCTGCGACGTATTCGACCTCATCTGGCTTGAGAAGGGCTTCGCGGCCGCCGTTAAGGAAAAGGTCGCCAAGCACCCGCTCATGCGCGACGACATCCTCGCCCGCCTCGAGGCCGGACACGAGCTCTCCGAGATCGAGCACGAGACCGCCAACGAGGGCGCGCTCCCGCTCTACTTCGAAGGCAAGGTAGTCGGCTGCGCCCGCCGCGGACACGAGGTCGACCCGAACCTCACCGCCTACGAGCTCATGGTCAACATCTGCAACAAGGCGAGCGCGGTTCTTTCCCTGCTCCACCTCATCAAGAACGCGGGCCTTACCCCGAACGACATCGACTTCGTAGTCGAGTGCTCCGAGGAAGCCGCGGGCGACATGAACCAGCGCGGCGGCGGCAACTTCGCGAAAGCCATCGCCGAAATCGCGGGCTGCATGAACGCCTCCGGCTGCGACGTGCGCGGCTTCTGCGCCGGCCCGGTCAACGCGACCCTCGCCGCCGCCTCGATGGTAGCCGCGGGCACCCGCAAGAACGTCGCCGTAGTAGCCGGCGGCGCTATCCCGAAACTCTACATGAACGCCCGCGACCACGTCAAAAAGCAGCTTCCCGCGCTTGAGAACTGCATCGGCTCCTTCGCGGCCCTCGTCGTTCCCGACGACGGCGAGCATCCCGTCATCCGCCTCGACGCGGTAGGAAAGCACACCGTCGGCGCCGGCGCTTCGCCGCAGACGGTAACCTCCGTCCTCACCTACGAGCCGCTCCAGAAGGTCGGCCTCACCTTCGCCGACGTAGACAAGTTCTCGCCCGAGCTCCACAACCCGGAGATCACCCTCCCCGCCGGAGCCGGAGACGTCCCGACCGCCAACTTCAAGATGATCGCGGCCCTCGCCGTCATGAAGAAGGCCATCGAGAAGGCCGACATGGTCAAATTCACGAAGGAGCACGGAATGACCGGCTTCGTCCACACCCAGGGACACATCCCCTCGGGCGTGCCGTTCATCGGACATGCGATCGACGCCATCAACGCCGGAAAGATGACCCGCGCCATGATCATAGGCAAGGGAAGCCTCTTCCTCGGACGCCTCACGAACCTGGCCGACGGCGCTTCCTTCCTCATCGAGAAGCCGCAGCCCAAGAAAGAAGAAGCGGCGGTCAGCAAAGACGAGATCCGCGAACTTATCCTCGAGAGCCTCGGAGAACTTGCGGCGACCCTCAAAAAGTAGGTGTGTGCAATGGCTGACAACGCAGTAAAAGCCTTAATCGGCGACATACTCAACGAAATAATAGAAGAAGCCAGAGACGGCGGCGGCAAAAAGACCAGCGTCGGCCTCATGGCCTACGGCAGCGAGCTCGGACAGGAAGAGCTCTGCAAAGGCGCGCGCCTCGCGCAGCAGAACGACCCCTCCGTAAAGGTCTTCTGCATCGGCCCGAAGCTCGAAGGCTACGAAGACCTCAACTGGATTGAGACCGCGGCTGACGAGCACGAAATCGCCCACGCGATGGAGCAGGCCCTCAACGACGGCGTCATCGCCGGAGCCGTCGCGCTCCACTATCCCTTCCCCGTCGGCGTAACGACGATAGGAAAGGTATTCACTCCCGGCAAAGGCAAGCCCTGCTTCATAGCCTCCTCGACCGGCACATCGTCGCCCGTCCGCACCGAGGCCATGCTCCGCAACGCGATATACGGAATCTCCGTCGCGAAAGCCGCCGGCGTGCCGAACCCGAAAGTCGGAATCCTCAACCTCGACGGCGCGCAGACAGTCCTCCGCGCCCTCCAGAAGCTCAAGGACAACGGCTATAACATCGAATTCGCCGAAAGCATCAGAAAAGACGGCGGCGCGATATTCCGCGGCAACGACCTCCTCGCCGGAGCCGGCGACGTCTGCGTCACCGACACCCTGACCGGAAACGTCCTCATGAAGCTCTTCGGAGCCTGGACGACCGGCGGCAACTACGAGGCCATGGGCTGGGGCTACGGCCCCTCCGCCGGCGAGGGATGGAACAAAGTCATCTCCATCATCTCCCGCGCCTCCGGCGCTCCCGTCATCGCCTCCGCGCTCTCGCTCAACGCGGCCGCCGCGAAGAACGGCCTTCCCGCGATAGTAGCGAAGGAACTCGCCGCCGCTAAAGCCGCGGGCCTCGACGAACTCATCGAGTCCATGCAGCCGAAGCAGGCCGCGGCCGAGGAAGATGTCAAAGCCCCGGCGGCCGAGCCGACCGACGAAGAAATCCACGGCGTCGACGTCCTCGAAATAGAGAACGCCGTCAAGGCCCTCTGGAAAGCCGGAATCTACGCCGAATCCTCGATGGGCTGCACCGGCCCCGTCATCAAGTTCGCAAACACAACGAGGAAAAAGTCAAAGAAGTCCTCGTCGCGGCGAACTACCTCTAATATCGGAAACAAAGCAGCACAAAAGCCCGCGCCCCAAGGCGCGGGCTTTTTGTTGATTTGAGCTTTGATTAAATGAAATGTGATTTTACAAGTTGCACAGACTAGTAATATTTTACGTGTCTTACTCTTCTTCGTCTGTTTCTTCTTCGTCCTGCGCCTCTTTGGCTTCGAGCGCCTTTCTCTCGCGTTCGAGCTCTTCGAGGTAGCTCTTCCAGAGCTTCAGCGCGGCTACGGCGAAGACTGTGCCGCACAGTAGGCCCGCGGCGATAGGCACGGGCTTCGGCACTCCCATGGCGTAGCTGCCGAGGCCGCCGAGCGCGTAGCCGTAGGCGACGATGGTCGATATTGAAAGGATAAGTACGATAAGCCTCTTGTTCATGGCGTTTATTTTACGGCCCGCGCGCGAGGCTGTCAAAATTTTCCGGCGGCTCGGATTTACGTCCTGTTTTGTTGCGCGCGCGCGTTTTTATGCTAAGATTGTTAGTTGTGTTTGTTCTACACCGTGTGCGCGCGGAGCGCATACGTCAGTTTTAGGGGGGATGTTTTTAAGAATGCTGCATCGGATGTACAACACCTCGTCGGATTCCGTGTATATGGAGCTGCGCGGAAAGATTCTGAGCCGCGAGCTGAAGCCGGCCCAGAGGCTGCTTGAGGTTAAAATAGCGAACGAAATGGGAGTGAGCCGCACGCCGGTGCGCGAGGCGCTGCGCAGGCTTGCGAACGAGGGGCTTGTGAAGATCGTGCCGAACAGCGGCGCGCGCGTCGCTTCGCCCTCTTCGCACGAGATGGATAATTCGTATTCCGTCCGCGGGTATCTTGAGAATATGAGCGTCGAGCTCGCGTGCCGCACCGGTATGGACAAGCGCACGCTCGAACGTCTCGACGGCCTCGTGCGCGACGGCGACGCCGCCTACGACGCGGGCGACGTGGACGCCTTCCTCGCCGCGAACAACGATTTCCACCGCGTCATTGCGGAGGCGGGGAAGAATTACGTGCTGAGCGAGTACGTCGACAATATAATCCAGCGCACCAACGTCTATATTTATTTCTACAGCAAATTCATCGAGGCCGAGAACAAGTCGTCGGGCGAGCACCGCGCGATTCTGCGCGCGATAGCGCAGCGCGACAGGATAGGCG
>ENA-OQCL01000031-OQCL01000031.1-human-gut-metagenome-genome-assembly--contig:-NODE-31-length-70841-cov-17.205263_pt1 | contig 70841 bp, 62 predicted proteins | sample MGYA00242502_ERZ504586 | MGnify/ENA primary metagenome ERZ504586 (study PRJEB26092, sample SAMD00036316) | human gut metagenome | host: Homo sapiens | study: EMG produced TPA metagenomics assembly of... | reverse complement strand
GAATGCTCCAACGCCGCGTCGCGGCGTGGATTCAGCAGGGAAACGTATTTCCCGGCTGAATGAACAGTTGAAGAAGCGCGGCCCTTCTAAGGGCAATCCGCCCCGGATGCGATCAGAACAGCCGCTGTCCGCCGAGCCAGTGGTGCTTGACGCGCCCGTGCAGGCTCCGGCCCAGAAAGAGCGTGTTGCGGCTTTTGGAATACATGGTCTCCGGGCCGGGCGTCCAGACCTCATCCGGGTCCAGAAGAAAGAAATCCGCCGGGTCGCCGGGCGCGAAGCCGTTCCAGGGCAGGCGGAAGATTTCCGCCGGGCGGCGGCACCAAAGGCGCTGCAGATCGGCCTCGGCCAGCACCCCCTCGCGCACCAGGGCCCAAGTCAGGCTCACGGCCAGGTCCAGGCCGGTGAGCCCGCAGGGGGCTTCGTCCAGGGTGCCTTCCTTTTCATGGGCCGCGTGCGGGGCATGGTCCGTGACCAGAATGTCGATGGTCCCGTCCTTCACGGCCCGGCGCAGGGCCTCGCGGTCCTCGGGGCGGCGCAGCGGCGGACTGACCTTGGCGGCCGTGTTGTAGCCCTCCAGCGCGCTCTCGTCCAAAAGAAGATAGTGCGGGCAGGTTTCGGCGCTGACCTGAACGCCGCGCGCCTTGCCCCAGGCGATGACGTCCACGCTCAGGCTGGAGGAGACATGGGCGATGTGCACGGGCAGATGCAGATATTCGGCCAGCATGACGTCGCGCGCGATCTGAACGGCCTCGCCCACGTCCGGCTGGCCCTTGACGCCCAGAAGGCCGCTCACGGCCCCCTCGTTCATCAGCCAGCCTTTGCCCAGGCGGGCGTCCTCACAGTGGTCGATGAAAATCAGGTCCAGATCCGCCGCGTATTCCATGATCCGGCGCAGCAGTTCCGCATTTTCCACCGGGCGGCCGTCATTGGACACGGCCACGCATCCGGCCTGCTTCAGTTCCGCCAGCGGGGCCATTTCCTCGCCCTTGAGGCCCACGCTGGCCGCCGCGATGGGATGCAGGCGCGGCCCGTGCGGATGGCTCTCGCGGGCGCGCTCCAGCATGAAACGGGTCACGGCCGCCGTGTCGTTGACCGGCTTGGTGTTGGCCATGCACATGACCGCGCCGAAACCGCCGTGGGCCGCCGCTTCCAGGCCGGAGGCGATGTCTTCCTTGTACTCGAAACCCGGTTCGCGCAGATGGACATGGGCGTCGATGAAACTGGGCATCAGCGTCAGGCCGTGCGCGTCGAAAATTTCGCAGCCCCCGGGCGCGGCGTGATGGCCCGCCGGGGTCATGGTCAGTATCCTGTCCCCGTCCACCAGAAGGTCCACCGGAGCCTCCAGGTGGCGGGCGTTCTTGATGCAGAGCGTCATGCGTTTCCTCCGTCGTTGCGCGTGGCCAGCAGGTAAAGCACGGCCATGCGCGTGGCCACGCCCGCGGCCACCTGGTCGAGCACCAGGCTGGCGGGCGCGTCGGCAATCTCATGGGAAATTTCCAGGCCCCGGTTCAGGGGCCGGGGTGCAGCACCTTGGCCTCGGGCCGCGCCAGCTCCAGCTGGGCCGTGCCCAGGCAGAAACGCCGCGAGTATTCCGCCAGATCGGGCAGCAGGCCCGCCTGCTGGCGCTCCAGTTGCAGACGCAGGCACATGACCGCGTCCACGTCGCGCACGGCGCGTTTGAGATCGGAAAAGACCTCCACCGGCCAGGTTTCCACCCCGGCGGGCAGCAGGGTGCGCGGCGCGCAGAGCCGGACCTTGACCCCCGAGCAGATGCAGCAGACGCACATTGGAGCGGGCCACCTGGCTGTGGGCGATGTCGCCCAGGATCAGCAGGGTGCGCCCGGCAAAGTTGTCGCCCCAGACCTGGCGCAGGCTGAAGCAGTCCAGCAGGGCCTGGGTGGGATGGGCGTGCCAGCCGTCGCCGCCGTTGACGACGCCGCAGGGCAGCAGATCGGCCATGAAGGCCGCCGCGCCGCTGCTGGAATGACGGATGACGATGACGTCCGGCCCCATGGCCTGGAGGGTCAGGGCCGTGTCCTTGAGGCTTTCGCCCTTGTTCAGGCTGGAGCCGGACTTGGCCAGGGAATAGGTGTCGGCGGACAGGCGCTTGCCCGCCACGTCAAAGGAGGTTTTGGTGCGGGTGCTGTTTTCCACAAAAAAGGAGCACCACGGTCTTGCCCTTGAGAGTGGGCACCTTCTTGACCGGGCGCCGGTTGATTCCTGAAGCTGGCGGCCAGATCCAGCAGATGGCGGACGTCTTCTCCGCTCAGCTGGGTCACGTCCAGCAGGTCCTTGTGCGGCCAATGATAGCGGTTGTCGGTATTCATGGGCGTAGGGACTGAAAGTTAAAAAAAGCCCCGCTGGAACCAACGGGGGACAGATCGGCACGGGGGCGGGCCGCAACGGCGCAAACTCCGGCGTGCGGCCGGGGCGGCGCGACGCATGGGCATCACTCAGCTTCATGGGTGAAAATGTTAGGCGCGCGACGGGCCTTTGTAAAGGAAAAAGTCTGTTGACGCCTCCAAGGGCTTTGTCTAGGTTTGGAACAGTTTTTCACACCCTTGCGCCCACGGCGCGAGGCGCTGGAACGGACGCGCGGCGGGCGCTCCTCGGGCGTTCGCCGGACCGGGCCCGACGCCGCCGGAGGAACGGATCAACCCCTTCGTGCCTGCCCGGAACAATGCACGCAATCATTGCCGCGTCCACGGCATCAGCAGCGGGAGGAAGCGTATGCGGGCCATCGGCATCACCGGCTTCAAAAATTCCGGCAAGACCACGCTCACGGGCCTGTTGGCCACGGCCCTGGAGGGCCTGGGCCGCAAGGTCGCCGTCATCAAATGCACCCACCACGGCCTGGACCTGCCGGGCCGCGACACCAGCAAACTCAGCGCGCCGGGCCGCCCCGTGGCCGCCCTGGGCGAGGACGACGCCGCCATTTTCTGGCGCGGCAAAATAGGCTTCATGGATCTGTTCACCCGGCTTCCGGCGGACATCGTGCTGGTGGAGGGCGGCAAGAACCTCACCTTCCTGCCGCGCGTGCTTTGCCTGCGCGACATACTGGAGTGAGCAGGCGCAGCGCGATGTTTTTGCCATTCGCCTCGCCATTGGCGCCGTAGTTGACATCCCACGAGCCGCCCACAGCGACCTTGAAATCGTAGTTGCCCTTCGGCAGATGGCCCGTGAAGACATGATGGCCAGCGCCGTCCGACTTCATGATCGTCTTCGCATCAGCAGGGTCCCACTCCTTGGCCGCGCCGAGCTCATCCTGCAACGAGCCTACCAGAACAACATCAGTCGGCTGTACGGAGCCAGGTCGGGCTGCTTCAGCAGTAGTTGCTGCCTTTTCCTCCGCAGATCCCTGTCCAGCATACGATACCGTCGTCTTATGCGTAGCGGAATCGTACGTGAAGGTCACCTCCGTGTCCTTCGTGAGCTTCAGCTTCATATTGGCACCATCGGCCGCGCCGTCAGCACCGTAATTCGTATCCCACGTGCCACCGATGGCAATCTTATACTCGTAATTGCCCTTCGGCAGTTTGCCCGTATACTGGTACTTGCCGTTGCCGGCATCCTTCATGATCGTCGTACCGTCTCCCGGTGCCCAGTCTGCACCAGCACCGAGCTTCGACTGAACCGTGCCGACGAGAACAACATCTGAAGGGCCTACCGCCGCCGCAGCTTCAGCAACCGAAGCCGTGATGCAGGTTGGCATGACGTCTGCCGGCATGACGAACGGACTGCCGAGCAGGCTAAAGGCCAACGACATGCCAATGGCACGTTTCAACGCTTTCTTATGACTCATTACGAATGCCCCTTTCACCAAAGGAATAAAATCGGGACCTCACTGCTGAGGGCAACGACTCGTCTATCACCTTAGTGGTAACCACAAAGCCCATGTCAGGTGCGAGGTTGCCCCCACTGTGAAATCCCGATACTGTCAGAAAATCATTTGCGTATCAAGCGGAGAGCACTTCATCAGAAGTGGAAGTCGAGCCAGCTGCGCAGGATATGACGCTTGTAGCTGTTAGACGGCTGGCTCTGGTTTTCTGTAAGATGCGGAGCCCACATCGTCTCCCACTCGCAGTTCTGCCACGGAACCATCTTGAATCCGTAGTACCAGCCTTTGACACCATTGACATAGGTTGGTTCACGCGTAGCCCACTCGTCATCATGACCGATATCACCCATGCAACCGAGGTTCATCCACTTTGCATAAGCGCCCCAAGAACCGACTTTGTTGAGATCCGTACCCTTGTAGTCAATACGAACAGCCCAATCTCTGTCCGCATGACCACCATTAGCCCAGCGCTGCTTACTCATATCAACATCAGATTTAACATACGAACCCGTTACAGACAAATCCTTGAGCAATTTTACCTTCAGATCTGCGCCCCAGAAGTTCTTCGCACCAGTCCAATAACCATAATCGCCGCCATCCTTGTTCGAATCCTTCTGATGCTGCACAACACGAGAATATGCAATATTAGCATCAATATATTTGCCCAGCGGCCCCCAGAAATTCAATGTACCAAGAATCGGAGCACGATGCGTAGCAGCAACAAGCTTATCTAATACAGCATTGCCATCCTTATCTTTAGTCCACTCAGGAATCGTATTCGTCCAATCAGAAGATGGTTTCCAATACTGTGCGCTCATCCACCAACCGTGACCACCTTCAATTGGATGGTACGTTGCGATACCATCTTCCTGACCGCCCCACATGAGGTTCTGCATGCCGAGGCCATTCCATTTGCGACCGATATTCGTATACCAGTCATGTTTCGGGCCAAGCTGAAGTTCAACCCAGATGTTCGAAATAGAACCATTGTGGTTATCATCGCCAAGCAGACTGTCTTTATTGATACCAGAAATATATTTATCAGTTAAGATAGTCTTGCCTCCGTTTGTATACCCTTTATCCGTCGGTACAGTTACGCGCTGGGGAATTTTGGACACCGCATACTCACTGTCACGATAGTGTGCATTTTTTTCAACAGTAAAACGAGCTTGTGCATGATCATTGATTTTCATGGAACCTTCGAGATCCATATAGAAGCGGTTGTTGTAGGTGCCGTTATGACCATCTTTTACCAAGCCATTATCATCGCCAGCCTGTACACGCGCCATGCCCCAGACCTTGAATTTATCGGTCGTGTTCTTGAGGTCGTTGATGTCGCTCGTATTCTTGTTGACCTGATTCTTCAGCGTGCCGAGCTCATTCGCGTACTCTGCAGAGAGTTTATCGAGGACAGCTTTGTCACCAAAGTTGACATCGTTCTTCTGCATTGCCTTGGCTACGATAGCCGCCATCTCATAACGCGTCATGGCGCGGCCGCCCTGGAAGGTATTGTCGCCCATACCGTCGATGACACCCTCTTTGGCGAGGTAATCAAGTGCCTGGTAGGACCAGTGATCCTTCGGCACATCCGTGAAGCTGTCCGCCGTAGCAGCAAATGCTGTGCTGGACATCCCGACCGTCAGGCCGGCAAGGATAGCAAGTGCTTTCGTGTTGATCTTCATGTGATAGACTTCCTTTCCCTTTTAAGATAAATGGGTAATTTGGATTTTATAAGAATGAGACTCCCTTATCTATCCTTGTTCCGATATGAAAATCTCATCATATAAACTTTTCTGATATCTCCCGGTTAAAAAGCAGGCGATAACGGTTCTGTGTGTGATAGAGGACAGAACCGTTACACACCCAAAGGGGGAATTCCTGCAAACATGTCACAGGTCATAAAAAGAAATATATGTACACGCAAATACATGCGCGCGGGGGCGGATTAAAGGTTGGCGAGCAGCATCGCGCCGACGCTATCGTAGGCACAGCGGGCCTTGGCCTTGATGGCGTCGCGCGCCGTCGTGACCGTGTAGCCGTTGAACGCTTCGATCATCGGCAGGTCGTTGACCTCATCGCCGATGGCGAAGATCTCGGCACCCTGCCAGCCCATCAGCTTGAGCGTGTGGTCGATGGCCTGCTCCTTGCTGATCTCTTTCGGCGTGATGTCGACGGCACAGCGGTTCGGATAGGCATGGACCACATCGCCGAACTTCGCATTGACTTCGTCGCTCGCGGCGAAGGCATCCTCGGGATTCGTGAAGCCGAGGGCGAACTGGTGGATGGTCTGCGGCAGATGGCCGACTTCGCTCTCCTCGATGTGGACGATCGGGAAGTCCCACTGCTTCGCCTCGCGGATGACCCAGGTGCCCTCCGACGCATGGCAGAGGTAGGTGCGGTCCGCGGCAGACAGGGCAAAATGGAAGGACTTGCGCACGCGCGGCAGTTGCGTCAGCTCGGCCAGCATCTCCGGGGCAATCTTGGCTTCCCAGAGCACCTTGCCGTCGGCCGTGCAGATGATGCCGCCGTTGTTGCAAGCGAGATAATCGTAGCCGACACCGTAATGCTGGAGCTGCGGCACGAGCATGCCGTGGTCGCGACCCGAGACGACGCCAAACTTATGTCCGGCTTCACGCCATTTCTTGATTGCTTCAGCATCGCTCTTGGCAATCCTGTCCTGGCGGAACAGGGTTCCATCGTAATCACTAGCGGCTACTTTCATCATCGTTCCTCCTCATTTGACATAGACAACGGCTTCCGCCGGTCTAAGGGTTCCCTTCTTGGCATTCTCGTAGTTGCCGATCAAGACGTCGGCATCCTCGAGAACGCTGCTATCGTATGTAACAGTATCATTCGTGAAATTGACGACCGTGTACGTCGCATGCTCCCCAAGCACGCGTTTGAAGGCGTAGACGTGCTCATCCTCGTGCAGCAGCTCTTCATAAGAGCCTTGCAGCAGGATGGCGGAGGCTTTGCCCTCCGTGCGCTCGCGGTTCATCTGGCGGTAATAGCTCAGCACGGACGTGCCGTCCTCGCTCTCCGCCTCGACACAGCAATTCGAGAAATCTTTATGGACCGGCAGCCACGGCTTGCCGGTCGTGAAGCCTGCGTTCGTGTCGCGCGTCCACTGCATCGGCGTGCGCGCGTTGTCGCGGCTCTGGAACTGCACAGCCTTGAGTGCTTCTTCTGGCGAGAGGCCCTCTTTGAGGGCGTATTCATACTGGCCATGCGTCGAGATATCGTTGTAGTCCTCGATCTTCGGGAAGGCCGTATTCGTCATGCCGATCTCTTCGCCTTCGTAGACGAAAGGCGTGCCGCGCAGCGTGAAGAGCACGGTCGCCAGCGCCTTGGCTGCCACCTTCGGGTCGGTGCCCTCTGGGAAGTAGCGGTGCATCGCGCGGTTCTGGTCGTGGTTCTCGAAGAAGATCGGATACCAGCCCTCTTTTGCCGTCGCAGCCTGGCTGGCTGACAGGGCATCCTTGAGCTGGCCGAGCTTCCAGGCGAAGCGCTTGCACCAGATCTCGCCCTCCGGGTAGGAGAGCTCGAGGTGGCTGAACTCGAAGAGCATCGAGAAGACACCGTCCTTGCCGACCCACTGCGGCAGTTCCTCCGGGCTGACGCCGTTGGCCTCGCCGACCGTGAAGATGTCGTGGCCGTCGAAGACGTTGCGGCGGAACTCGTGCAGGAAGTCGAGGATGCCCGGCGTGTTGGCCGTCATCTCGTGGATGCCGGAGAGGCCGTCAGCACCGTCGACCGGGCCGTCCTTGAACGCCGGCTTCTTGATGTAGACGATGGCATCGATGCGGAAGCCGCCGACGCCCTTGTCGAGCCAGAAGTTCGCGGCGTCAAAGAGGGCCTGGCGCACCTCTGGGTTCTCCCAGTTGAGGTCCGGCTGCGCCTCGGCGAACGTGTGCAGGTAGTACTGCTGGCGCTCCTCGCACCACGTCCAGGCCGAGCCGCCGAAGATGGCTCTCCAGTTCGTCGGAGCCGAGCCGTCCGGCTTGGCGTCGCGCCAGATGTACCAGTCGGCCTTGGGATTCGTGCGGTCCTTCTTCGACTCGAGGAACCACGGGTGCTGGTCGGACGTGTGGTTGTAGACGAGGTCCATGACGATGCGGATGTCGCGCTTCTTCGCCTCGGCGATGAGCTCTTCCATATCCTCCATCGTGCCGTAGGACGGGTCAATCCCGCAGTAGTCGGAAATATCATATCCATTGTCGACCATCGGCGATGGGTAGACTGGCGTGAGCCAGATGGCGCCCGTGCCGAGCGACTTCAGGTAGTCGAGATGGCTCGTGACCCCTGGAAGGTCACCCACGCCTGTCCCGGTCGTATCCTGGAAACTCTTTGGATAGATCTGATAGACGATGGATTTCTGCCACCATTTCAATTCACTCATGTATATGCTCCTTTCTTCTGAGAAGCTCCGAGAAATAAGAACATAACCCTTATGAGTTCCTGCCGCCTCGATTGTTATCGATTTGGCTTGCTTACCGAGCCGGGTGATTGCAATCCCCCGATCACCCTCTCGGTTATCCTGTACCTAAAGGATACAAAAAAAAGCCCGCGAACGCAATAGTTTCGCGGGTTTCAGGCACAGTGCCCCTTTCGTGTACCATGGTACATTTGGCGTACATCGATACAAGCGAGGTGCTACAAGGGTTTGCGGGCATTGCCCTTCCCTCTTCCTTTATATTGTTGACTGAATGTTTTTCTCTTTCAGGCGGTGCACGTACATGCGGTACTTGACGTACCAGACCTCGATGAGCATGAAGTACGGCATCATCGACTTGAAGGAGATGTGCTTGCCGTCCTCGGCATCGTAGAGCTGGAACTCGGCCGGCGAGATGTAGAGGTTGACGGTCGAGAGGCTCGCGAGCGTGTTGTCGTGGAGCTTCGTGATGGAGATCAGTGGGATGTCGCGCAGCTGCAGCTCGCGGGCAAACTCGACGACGGCCGGTGTCTCGCCCGACAGCGAGACGATGATGAAGAGGTCGTCCTTCGTCAGGGTCTCGAGCACGGAGTAGAACTCCTCGCGGGCCGGGATGTCGTAGAGGAAGACGTTGTCGTAGAAGAACAGGCGCTTGAGCTCCTGCAGGACATTGGCCTGCACGTAGCCCGAAGCATAGGTAAAGACGCGGTTGGCCTCGTGCACAAGGCGGCTCGCGCTGTCGAAGTTGCGCTTGAAGATCTTCTCCCCCGTCTTGAGGTAGAAATCACTGAGGTCCTCGAGCACGTTCGAGCTGTAGCGCGGCGTCTCCGCCTCTTCCATCTTGAGAATGGCCTTGAGCTCGCCGAAGCCGTCGAGGCCGAGCTTCTGCGCGAAGCGCACGATGGTCGTGCTCGAGACGCAGCAGGCCTTCGCGAGCTCATGGATGGAGATGTGGCGCGCCACTTCCCTGTGCTGCAGGATGTATTTCCAGATGACCATGTCGGTATCGTTGAGCGACTGGCGGTGGGTATTGATGATTTCATCGAGACGCATATCCGTTCCCCCTTAACGAATGCATTTCCTACTTCCTTCATTAAATGATACCATCCCTGCGAGGATACGACAAGGTGTTCCCAAAAAGCATCAGAACATGCCGAGCGTCTTGAGCACGAAGACCCAGCCAAAGATTGTGAAGCACGAGAGCCCCGTCGTGTAGACGACGCAGTTGCCGGCGAGGTCGGCGTCGCTGCCCATCTGCTGGGCCATAGCGTAGCCAGCGACGGCGCATGGCGTCGCGAAGATGGCCATGAGCGTGACGAGCTCGATGCCGCGGAAGCCGAGGAAGATGGCCAGGCTCAGCATGATGGTCGGCACGATGATGAGCCTGCCGAGAACGCAGCCGATGAGCTGCGGCAGGTGCTCGTGGTAGCTGCCGGCCTTGAAAGAAGCGCCGAGGACGATCAGGGCCATCGGCGTCGTCGCCGCGGCGAGCTGGCTGATTGGCTTGAGGATGACCTTCGGCAGTGGGATGCCGAGGACGAGGAAGAGCGTGCCGAAGATGGCGCCGAGGATCATCGGGTTCTTGAGCACGCCCAAGAGGATGGTGGGCAGGTAGAAGTGACCGCCGCGGAAGGTCTCGAGGATGAAGACGGAGACGATGTTGTAGATCGGCACGATGATGGCAATCATCATCGTCGGGATGGCCAGCTGGTCGTCGCCGAAGATGTTGCTGATGATTGGGATGCCCATGATGACGAAGTTGCTGCGGAAGATAGCCTGGATCATCGCCCCGCGCCGCTTGTTCGACTTCTCGATGAGGCAGATGATGATGCCGCCGATCAGCGCCGAGGCGAGCACACCGACAGCGCCGAACAGCATGAGATGCGGCCGGAACGTCTCGGCGAGGTCGGTCGTGTAGATGTTGTAGAACATCATGAAGAAGAAGAAGATCTTGAAGACCATGCGGTTGACATGGGCAAGCTCGAGCTCCGTGAGCAGGCGCATCTTCTTGACGGCAAAGCCGACGAGCATCAAGAAAAACAACGGGATGACTGCGCAGATTGCGACAATCAGGTTACTGACCATAATGATTCCACCTTTCGTGATGTGTTCAGTATAGCACAAAAAAAGCCGCTCTTGAAAGCGGCGATGTGGGATTTATCATTGACATAACTTGATTTTTATGGATTCTCTACAGCGCGTTCTAGATTTTTCTCGCGTAGCGGGGTGGACCTGTTCCGGCTTCGGACTTCCGTTAAATGGGCCTCAAGCTTTGCCCATACGATAAAGGACATTCGCCGCCTGACGCGGCGTTCTGACATCCTTTCTTTTAGCGCATGCTGCCTGAGCCCCATCCCTTCGGGCAATCACTCCAGTCCTGCAGGCGGTACAGGTCCACCCCGCCTGCTAGTCTCTTGCGCAGTATTCGGCATGGGCTCTGCCAGCTGTCCATATGGAGCGAAAGCTGCGGCCTGCAAGCGGCTCCCCGCTCTGTTCCTGCGTTCCGTCTGGTCTGAAACAGCGAGCCCTGTCCAGACAGGGATTACTGGTCTCGAGGGGTCGGGGGGATGTATTCTGCCTGCAGGAGCGCAGTGACCGCCCGCAGGGCTGTGCCCCAAAAACGGCTGCCGTTGGCGCCCCATTGTCAGAACGCCGCGGCAGGCGGCGAAATCACCTCAAAGACGGCAAAAAAACATGGGGCACATTTTAACGGAGCGACGAAGCCAGAATACATCCCCCCGACCGTCACGCAGTCTGCCCGAGAGCGCTGAGCATAGATGGAGATCAAAGCCGAAGCCGAAACAGGTACCCCCGCCAGACAAGAATGTCACTCGACAACGTTTCACAGCACCTTTTCCTTCCCTTACCAGCGGTTCCTGATCTTCCAGAATTCGGGGCTCAGCATGACGAGCAGAGTGAAGAGCTCGAGGCGGCCCATGAGCATCTCGATGCAGAGGATGCTCTTGGAGAAGTCGGAGAGGCCGGCGAAGGTGCAGGTGGCTCCGGCGATGCCGAAGGCAGGGCCGACGTTGCCGAGGGTGGTGACGCTGATGCCGAGGGCATCGAAGGCGCCGATGCCGTCGAAGGTCAGAAGCAGTGCCCAGAAGACAATGCAAAAGATGTAGAGGAAGAAGAACTGCCCGACGCGCATCAGGATGTCGCCGCTGACCTCGATGCCGTTCATGTGCGCGCGGATGACGCGGCGTGGGCTGAGTTTCTGGTGCACGACGGCCCAGGCGTTCTTGGCGAGCAGGACGACGCGCGAGACCTTGACGCCGCTGGCCGTCGACCCGGCGCAGCCGCCGCTGATCATGAGCATCATCAGGACGCCCTTCGAGAAGGCCGGCCACTGGTCGAAGTCGGCGGAGACGAAGCCAGTCGTCGAGAGCGAGCCGACCTGGAAGCTCGCGTAGCGGAAGGCCTCGACGGGCTGCATGCCCATCGCATCGACGAGGTTCACGGTGATCAGAAGCATGGCCGCCGCGAGGATCACGAGGTAGGCCCGGAACTCCGTGTTGTTTCTCAGCACGCGCGGTCCCTTTTTCCAGACGCGGTAGTAGAGGCCGAAGTTGCCGCCCGCGAGGATCATGAAGAAGGTCATCCAGCCCTCGAGCGCGGGGTTGTCGAAGTGCATGGCGTTGTCGTCGTAGAGCGAGAAGCCGCCCGTGCCGAGCGTGCTCATCGCGTGCGCGATGGCATCGAGAAAGGACAGGCCGCAGCAGAGGTAGATGACGCAGGCCGTCATCGTGAAGACCATGTACATGAGGAAGAGCGAGCGCGTCATCTCGCGCAGGCGCGGCAGCACGCGGTCGCGCGTCGGGCCCGTCGTCTCAGCGTTGTACATGTAGACGGTGCTCTGTCCGGCCTGCGGCAAGAGCGCGATGAAGATGACGATGATGCCGAGGCCGCCGAACCAGTGCGTCATCATGCGCCAGAACAGGATGCTGAACGGCTGCGACTCGATGCTCGTCATGACGGTCGCGCCTGTACCCGTGAAGCCCGAGATGCTCTCGAACAGGCCGTCGAGGAAGCCGAGCGAGCCGCTCAAAAGGTACGGCAGCATGCCGAGGAAGGTCGCGAGCAGCCAGCCGAGCCCTGTGATGGCCGCGCCCTCGCGCATCGTCAGCTGCTCGTTGCCGGAGCGGCCGTGCACGCGCAGCGCGAGCCCTATGAGCACGCAGATGCAGATGGAGACGGCAAAGGCCGGCGCGCTTTTCTCCCAGCCGTAGAGCGCCATGAAGAAGGGGATGCCGAGGATGACGGCCTCCGCCAGGACGAGGCGGCCGAGTACGTAACATATGATGTTCTGGTTCATCCCCTTACCCCCTTTCTATCTGTATCGATTCACTTACCAATGGCGCCCGACGGAGCGGATGCCGCCGTCGAGCAGCACGAAGAACGAGAAGAGCTCGATGCGGCCGATGATCATGATGAAGGTACAGAAGAGCTTCACCCAGCCGGGCGCCTCCGCGAAGCTCCAGATCCCGAAGAGGTCGGCCGTCGAGCCCGCGCTCGTCAGGCAGCCCGCCGCGACGCCCATCGCCTGCATGAGGCTGATGCCTGAGAGCGAGATGACGAGCGTCGAGATGATGAAGATGCTCAGGAACAGGAAGAAGAACGACAGGATGCGGCTGACGATCTTCATCGGCACGGGCAGCCCGTCGACCTTGATGCTCACGACCATGTGCGGATGCAAGGTGTGGCGGATCTCCGTCACGCTCATGCGCATGAGCACGAGCAGGCGCATGACCTTGAGCCCGCCGCCGGCCGAGCCGATGCAGCCGCCGACGAAGACGAGCACGAAGAGCATGAGGCGCGAGAAGTCCGGCCAGTCCCAGCACGGCGCGGAGACGAAGCCGCCCGTCGACAAGAAGGCCGCGACCTGGAACAGCCCGTAGCGCAGGCTCTCTGCCGCATCATAGGTGCCCGTGCGGCAGAGATTCCAGGCGACGAGCGCACCGCTCACGAGAAAGAGCCCCGCGTACGCCTGCAGCTCCGTGTCGCGCAGCATCAGGCGGAAGCTCAGCCTGTCCCAGACCTTCCAACAGAGCAGCGGGTTGAGCCCCGAGAGGAGCATCGAGATGCCGGCCGCGAGTTCCAAGGGAATGCTGTCGCGCGCGAGGAAGTAGCCCGGCTCGGCCGAGCCGCTTGACGAGAGCGTCACCATCGCCTGCGTCAATGCCGAGAACGGGTCGAGTCCGGCGGCGAGGTAGAGCAAGAAGGAGAGCGCCGTGAGGCTGGCGTAGACACCAAAGCCCTGGCGCGCCGACTCAGCCATCTTGTTCCAGACGGGGCTGAAGAAGATGCTCTGGCGCGCGGAGAGCGTCAGGCCGAAGCAACCGCTGACCTGCGGCAGGACCGTCGAGAGGATGATGATGAAATTGAGGCCGCCGAGCCAGTTGAGGATGCTGTGCCAGAGGACGAGGCCCCGCATCATGTCGCCGCGCGCGTAGTCGAGGCACGAGACGCCCGTCGTCGTGACGGCCGCCACGCTCTCGAAAAAGGCATCGACGGGATTCACTAGGATGCCGGAGAGCACGTAGGGCATCATGCCGAGGATGGAGAGCAGCGGCCAGACGAGCACCATGAAGAGCGCGCCCTCCCAGACATTGATCTGGCGCTTGTGGTCGCGGCCGAGCCAGCTGAAGGAGAGGCCTAGCGCGATGGCGAGCACGGCGGGCACGAGGAAGATCCAGCCCTCTTCGTGCCAGAGCAGGCTGTCGGCAAACGGCACGAAGAGCGCGAGCCCCATGATCTCCGCGACACTGCCCATGAGCAGCCAGAAGATGTCCAGCTGGCGTTTTCTCCGTTGGAACTTGATCATCTCATTCCCTGCCCTTGAAATACTGCATGACTTTCTTCGAGAACTGCGTCTGGATGAAGAGGATGGTCCGATCGCCCGGCTGCAGGACGGTCGCGCCGTTCGGGATCACGGCCTCCCCGTCGCGCACGTAGGCGCAGACGAGGCAGGCGCGCGGCAGCTTGGCCTCCATCAGCGGCTTGCCCGCGACGGGCGCGCCCTCCTGCACGATGACCTCGACGGCCTCGGCCTTGGCGCCCTCGAGCAGCGAGACCGAGACGACGCCGCCGCGGCGCGCAAAGGCCAGCACCTCGCTCGCCGAGAGCAGGCGGGCCGAGAGAACGATGTCGACGCCGACCTTCTCCATGAGCTCCACGTACTCATTGCGCGCGACACGCACGACCGTCTTTGTCTTGTTGTGCGACATGTGGCGCGCGAGCAGCGCCAGCATGAGATTGAGCTTGTCATCCTCCGTCAGGCAGACGACGACGTCCGCCTCGGCCACGCCCTCCTCGGTCAGGAGGTCGATGTCCGTGCCGTCGCCGCAGATGGCGATGCCGTCGACGAGCTTGTCCGCCATGAGGCGGCAGCGGTCCGGGTCCTTGTCGATGACCTTGACGCGCACGCCCTGTTTCTCGAGCATCGGCGCGAGTGCGCGGCCCGCACGGCCCGCGCCGATGATGACGACGCGGTGCAGCTTGCGGGCATCGCGCTGCACGAAGGTCTGGCTGAACTTCTCGATCTCCTCCGGAATGCCGATGAAGTAGGCATTGTCGTGCGGCAGCAGGCAGTCGTCGCCGTGCGGGATGATCATGCGGTGATCGCGGAAGATCATGCCGGCCAGCACGCCCTTCGGGAATTCGATGTCCTTGAGCGGGATGTTCGCCAGCGGCGACGAGCGGCGCACCTTCGTCTCGAACAAGCGGATCTTGCCGTGCGCAAAGTCCTCGACGTCGAGGGCAGCCGGCGTCATGAGGATGCGGTTGATCTCGTTCGCCGTGATGAGCTCCGGGTTGAGCATGAGGTCGATGTCGAAGTTCTCCTTGAGGTAGTCCTTCGCCTCGCTCATGAACTGCATGTCGCGGATGCGGGCGATCGTATGGCGGATGCCGTGCTTCTTCGCGAGGATGCAGGCGACCATGTTGACCTCATCGCTGGCCGTCACGGCGATGAGGATGTCGGCCCCGCGGATGTCGGGGTCGTTCATCGTGATGGGGCTCGCGCCGTTGGCGAAGATGGTCAGCACGTCGAGCGTGTTCTTGACCGCCTCCAACTGGCTTTCATCGTGATCGATGACGATCACATCGAACTGTTCTTTTGAGAGGAGCGCGGCAATGCTATAGCCCAGCTTGCCCGCTCCGACCACGACAATACGCAAGACGGCGACCTCCTATACACGATACATACACTCAGACTCCCTCATTATACCATCTCTGCCCATATCCAACAAAATTTTGATGCCAGACGAAAAAGACAGGGGCCCTTGGCCCCTGTCTCTGGAGTGTGATATGTGGATTTGGGAGGTATACTTCTTACTCAGCGAAGAGTTCCGTCGAGAGGTAGCGGTCGCCCGTGTCCGGCAGCAGGGCGACGATGTTCTTGCCCGCAAATTCCGGACGCTTGGCGAGCTCGATGGCCGCTGCGAGAGCTGCGCCCGAGGAGATGCCGATGAGCACGCCCTCGACATGGGAGAACTGGCGGCCGTACTTGAAGGCATCGTCATTCGAGATAGCGATGACCTCGTCGTAGACCTTCGTGTCGAGCGTCTTCGGCACGAAGCCAGCGCCGATGCCCTGGATCTTGTGCGGGCCAGCCTGCCCCTTCGAGAGGACCGGGCTCGTCTCCGGCTCGACTGCGACGACGCGGATGGCCTTGTCCTGCTTCTTGAGATAATGGCCGACACCGGAGAGCGTGCCGCCCGTGCCGACACCAGCGATGAAGGCATCGACTTTGCCGTCGAGGTCGTTGTAGATCTCCGGGCCCGTCGTCGCCTCATGGGCAGCCGGGTTGGCCGGGTTGGCGAACTGCTCCGGGATGAAGGAGTTCGGCGTCTCCTTGGCGAGTTCCTCTGCCTTGGCAATCGCGCCCTTCATGCCCTTCGAGCCGTCCGTCAGGACGATCTTTGCACCGTATGCCTTGAGCAGGTTGCGGCGCTCGACGCTCATCGTCTCCGGCATCGTCAGGATGGCCTTGTAGCCGCGAGCCGCTGCGACGCTGGCAAGGCCGATGCCCGTGTTGCCGGAAGTCGGCTCGATGATCGTTGCGCCCGGCTTCAATTTGCCGTCCTTCTCTGCCTGCTCGATCATGGCCTTGGCGATGCGGTCCTTGACAGAGCCAGCCGGGTTAAAGTACTCGAGCTTCACGTAGACGTTGGCCTTAAGACCATTGGCCTTGATGAAGTTGTTGGCCTTTAAGAGCGGCGTGCCACCGATCAGTTCCGTAACGCTGTTGTAGATTTTACCCATGGTGAATACCTCCATTTATCTGTTTATATTCAGTGCTAAGTGAAAACATATATGATTAATATGTTTATATAGTAGCACAGCCCCTGCCGCTTGTCAATAGGGATTGACTTTTTCCTGCATTTTTAATATGATATAGTACACAAGCATGACATATATTTTCAATATGATTATATGAGAAACGAGGGAATATAGATGAAGATTTCTGCTAAAGGCCGCTACGGCCTCGCTGCCATGACGTACCTCGCGCGCAATTACGCGGCCGGCACGCCGATCACGATTGTCAGCATCTCGGAGAAGCTCGGCATCTCCAAGATCTACCTCGAGCAGGTCTTTTCCCTGCTGAAGCGCGCCCGCCTCGTCAACTCCATCAAGGGCAGCCAGGGCGGCTACCAGTTGGCCCGCGCACCCCGCGAGATCACGCCGTACGACATCCTCTCCTCCATCGAACTCTCCCTGATGGAGAAGACGGCGCCCGCCGCCCAGGAGAAGATGCCTGAGCTCGACCGCGCCCTCGCCTCCTGCGTCTTCACACCGCTCGACGAGGCCATCCAGAAGACGCTCTCCTCCGTCTCGCTCGACGATATCCTCACGGCCATCGACCAAGAGAAGTCGGCCGAGAGCCTCATGTACTTCATCTGACGTGCCCTGACCGCGGTCCAACGGTGAGCAATATACGCAAAAAACGGCAGAACTTTGACTATTTCAGAGTTCTGCCGCATCTTTTACGCGAAATTGTGCCCATTCTGCAACAATCCATATAGAAAACGTTCTCTAGGTGGGATTAATTCCATAAAATGGACCAGTTTTCCAGCTATAGCCGTAAAATACAGGTTAACATCAGATTCAATCTGTAGTATAATAGCCGTAAGTTGTGAAGGAATACGCCCCTATCCCTATCATCGCTTACAACAGTCCGCAAGTTTTCTGTGCATGACAGGAGGAGCCGGCCCGTCCGAGTTCCTGCTCTCATGCCGTCGGTTTTGTTGGAGGTGTTTCCCATGATGATCGACAATATCCGCGTTATCATCGAACAGGGTCCCTTCTCCGCGGAAGACGCACAGTATTATATCGAACGTATCAAAGCTACCACGAAATTCACATTGAAGAAAGTCACATTTACGCGTTCCGATACTTATCTGGATATCCGCTATGCATTTGCAGAGATTCCATTTGAGCGTATCCGCCGAGTTGCATTGGCGGCCCCACCGGAAAAACGTGCTGTAAATAACTGATCCCATCAGTTCTGTTTGCAAAGAGAAAGCCCCGAAGCATTGCTTCGGGGCTTTTTCTGTATGACATGTCAGGGGTTGAAGTGGAAGGCGTCGAGCTCCCAGACACGGCCCGTGACCGTCTCGAGCGGGGCGTCGGCTTCGATGCGCAGCTCGGGTCGGATGTTCTTCTCGGGGAAGACGAGCAGGCTCGCCACTTCCTCGCCATGCTGGAAGAACGCCTCGACGGCTGCGCGGTCGACGAAGAGCTGCAGCGAGAGCACGTTGTCGACGAACATCTTGAAGCGGCGCACGCCGCGGCCGCCATTCTTCATGCCCGTGCGGTCGATCGTCATGACCTGCGTCGTGCGGTCGTACGCGAAGACCGTCTTCTCGAGGCCGTAGGCCAGCGTCATCGTGACCTTCTGTGCCTCGCCCAGCGTGATGTCCAGGAGGACCTCCGAGCCGTCGAACAGGCGCGCGAGGACCTTGCTCTCCATGTCGGCGTCGATGTCGATGGCCGAGCTCTCGATGCGCAGGGCCTTGAGCTCTGCGGCTGGGCGCGAGAAGATGTGGCCCTGACGCAGAGTCAGCACGCGCGGCAGGGTCAGGTTGTACATCCAGCCCTTCTCGCTCGTCGGGTACTCGGCATCCTTGTCGGGCATGCCCATCCAGCCGAGCAGGATGTGGCGGCCTTCATGCTGGACGACCTGCGGCGCGTAGAAGTCGAAGCCGTGGTCGAGCTCCTGGAACTTCGTGTGCTGCATCATGTCCATGCTGTCGAGCGACAGGTGGCCTGCGATGTAGCCGGCCTGGTAGATGTTCTGGCGGTCGAACTCGCGCGCCTCAAGCCCCTGCGGGCAGAAGATCAGGGCGTCGTAGCTGCCGAAGTGCAGCATGTTCGGGCACTCCCACATGTAGCCGAAGTCCTTGAGGCGCGTCTTGAGCTCGCCGAGGTTCTGCCAGCCCTCTTTCGTCTCCTTGTAGATGAGGACCGTGCCGCGCGGCTTCTCCTCGTCGGCCTGTGCGCCGATGACGAAGTAGCGCTTGCCGTGACGATGGAAGAGATACGGGTCGCGGAAGTGGCCCGTGATGCCCTCGGGGCTGTCCGGCACGACGATCGCGCCCTTCTCGACATGGCCGTCCTCCTGCAGCGTGCCGAAGCGCTGCGCCGGCGTGCGCACGCCGTCATTCTTGGCGTTGCAGGTGTAGAAGACGTGGACCTTGCCCTTCTCCGTGAAGCCGCAGCCTGAATAGCAGCCGTCCTTGTCGTGCGCGTCGCTCGGCCAGAGCGAGAGCTCCGGCATCGAGTAGTGGACGAAGTCGCGCGTCCGGACATGTGCCCAGCACTTGTTCTTGTGCTCACAGCCGAGCGGATTCCACTGATAGAAGATGTGGTATTCGCCATCCGCGAACGTCAGGCCGTTCGGGTCATTGATGAGGCCGAACGGCATCTCGAGATGGAAGCGGTTGTGCCAGCGGTCCGCCAGCGGGAAGCCGGCCGCCACTCTTTCATCGATGGCCTTCTTGTCAAACTTTTCCATGAGGATCTCCCTTCTATAACAAGAAAAGGGCTGCCGTAACAGGCAGCCCCATCAGTAGTTCTTACGCTTCGTCCTCTTTTTCCGGGTTAAACAGCGTGAACGTCAGAGCAAACGCTACGGCGAAACCAACGACATTGACGAGGATGTACTGCGGCAGGTGGTCGAGGTACAGCAGCGTACCCGGCAGGACCGTGATGCCCATGCCCGTGCCAGCGAGGTGCAGGAAGCCGGCAATGCCGCCTGCGCAAGCGCCGCCTGCGAGTGCATAGAGGAACGGCTTCATGAGGCGCAGGTTGATACCGAAGATGACCGGCTCCGTGATGCCGAGGAATGCCGGTACGATCGAGGAGATGTAGAGAGCGCGCTTCTTCTTATTCTTCGTGCGCGCTGCGACAGCGGCAGCGGCGCCGCCCTGTGCGATGATGGCGCCCGTGATGATGGCGTTGAACGGATCGACGCCCGTCGTGGCGAGCAGCTGGACCTCAAGGGCATTGAAGACGTGGTGGACACCGAAGACGACGATGACCTGATGCAGGCCGCCGACGATGAAGCCGCCGACGCCGTACGGCAGGGCGAGGAACGTCTGGATGGCGCCGAAGACGGCGAGCTCAATCCAGTGCATGATTGGGCCGACGATCAGGAGGCCGAGGATCATGGAGATGAAGAGCGTTAGGAACGGCGTGACGATGAGGTCAATGACGTCCGGGATGAAGGTCTTGAGCCATTTCTGGAGCTTCGCAGCGAAGATGCCGAGGACGAGGGCCGGCAGGACGGAGCCCTGGTAGCCGACGACCGGCACGCTGAGGCCGAGGATGTCCATCATGATCGGCTGTGCTTCACCGGAGGCAATCGCGTAGGCATTCGGCAGCTGCGGTGCGACGAGCATGAGGCCGAGGACGATGCCGATGACCGGCGTGCCGCCGAAGCGCTTCGTCGTGGACCAGCAGACGAGGGCCGGCAGGAAGGCGAAGGCCGTATCCGTGAGGATCTGGCTCATGCGCAGGACGTTGTCGCTGAACTGGATGCCGAGGCTCAGGCAGGCGCCGCGCAGGCCCATGAAGAGACCGGTTGCGACGAGGACAGGGATGATCGGCACGAAGACGTCGCCGAGCGTGCGGGAGACCTTCTGGGCCATCGACATCTGTGCGTATGCCTCAGCCTTGTTGTTGCTGGCACCGGCGAGGCCCGTGCCGGCGACGAAGGCGTCGTACACCTTGTCGACGAAGCCTGTGCCGAGGATGATCTGGTACTGGGCCGCCGCAAAGAACTGGCCCTTGACGCCATCGATGTTCTCGATGGCCTTCTCATCGAGCTTCGACTTGTCGTTGATGATCAGGCGCAGGCGCGTCGCGCAGTGCTCAGCGCTGCGGACGTTGTCGTGGCCGCCGACGTACTTCCAGATGAGCTTCGCGACGCGCTCTTCCTTCGGCAGGTCGCTGTAGTCCTCCTCCGGCTCTGCCGAGGAAGCGGCTGCATCCGCCTCCGGGGCGGCTTCTTCTGCCGGCTCTGCCGTGACCGTCGTAATCTCCTTGTCGCCGAGCGCCACCGTGATCTTGTCGTAGTCGAAGGCGTTCGTCACGAGGACCGGCGTCGTCGTGTCGTAACCGGCCGACTTGATGCCCTCCGGGTCGAACTCCAAGAGCAGCTGGCCCTTCTTGACCACATCGCCCTGAGCAATCTTGGCGTCGAAGTACTTGCCGCCGAGGTTGACCGTGTCGATGCCGACGTGGATCAGGATGTCTGCGCCGTCCTCAGCATGGATGCCGATGGCGTGCTTCGTGCCGAAGAGCACCGTGACTGTGCCATCGACCGGCGAGTAGACCTTGCCGTCCGGGTCTTTGATCGCAGCGCCCTTGCCCATCGCACCGCTCGCGAAGGCCGGATCCTTGACATCTTTCAATTCGATGAGCTGTCCATTGAGCGGACTGTCCAAGCGAATCTCTTTCATAAAGAGTTCCTCCTTTTCTTTATTCCTCTCGTTTTACTCTGATTCTTCGTTATGAGACCGTTTTCATAGTCTCAGTGTATAACGAAGCGAGCGTTTTGTCAAGCAAAAAGAGCGTCATTCGTGAACCATATCGCGGAACTTCGTGTACTCCTTCTGGAAGTAGAGATTGACGGTGTCGACCGGGCCGTTGCGGTGCTTGGCGATGATGACTTCTGTCTGGTTCTTGTGCTCGGTGTCCTTGTCGTAGTAGTCCTCGCGGTAGAGGAACATGACGATGTCGGCGTCCTGCTCAAGGGAGCCGGACTCGCGCAGATCGGAGAGCATCGGCCTCTTGACCTGGCGCGCCTCGACAGAGCGCGAGAGCTGCGAGAGCGCGATGACCGGCACGTTGAGCTCGCGCGCGAGCGCCTTGAGGGAACGCGAGATCTCGGAGATCTCCTGCTGGCGGTTGTCGCCGTTCTTGTTCGGCCGGCCCTGCATGAGCTGCAGGTAGTCGATGACGATGAGGTCGAGGCCATGCTCCGCCTTGAGGCGGCGCGCCTTCGAGCGCAGGTCCATGACCGTGATGCCCGCCGTGTCGTCGATGTAGATCGGCGCGCGGTTGAGCTTGTCGGCGACGGTGACGAGCTTCGACCAGTCCGCATCGTCGAGCTGGCCCGTGCGCAGGAGCTGCGAGTCGATGCCGCCTTCGGAGCAGAGCATGCGCTGCATGAGCTGCTCCTTACTCATCTCGAGCGAGAAGAAGGCGACCTTGCCGCCGTGCAGGCCGACGTACGAGGCGATGTTCAGCGTGAAGGCCGTCTTGCCCATCGACGGGCGCGCGGCGACGAGGATGAGGTCGGAGGCCTGCAGGCCGCTCGTCAGGCGGTCGAGGTCCTTGAAGCCCGTCGGCAGGCCCGTAATGCCGCCCTTCGACTCGTAGAGCACATTGATGCGCTCGAACGTGCGCATGAGGATGCTCTTGATGGGCTCGAAGCCATTCGTCGTCTGCGCGCCCGCGACGGCGAGGATCTTCTGCTCAGCCGCATCCATGATGCTCTCGACGGGCTGCGTGTCCTCGTAGGCGGCGCCGGCGATTTCCGTCGCGGCGTCGATGAGGCGGCGCAGCTCGGCCTTCTCCTTGACGATCTTCGCGTGGTACGTGACATTGGCCGCCGTCGGCACGATGTTGGCAATCGTCGTGATGAACGGGATGCCGCCGACCTTCTCGAGCTCGCCGTCCTTGCGCAGCTGCTCGGTCAGCGTGACGAGGTCGACCGCCTCGTCGTTCTCGGCGAGCTTCAGCATCGCATCGTAGACACGGCGGTGCGCCTCGCGGTAGAAATCCTCCGGCTGCAGGATCTCCTGTGCCTCGACAATCGCCTCTTTCTTGATCATCATCGCGCCGAGGACCGCCTGTTCCGCCTCGATGTTCTGAGGCGGCACGCGCTCTGGTAATGCCATCTTTATTCCTCCTCGAAAATCAGCTGGAATGCCTCCTCGGCCGTCTCCACCGCGTGGATGTCGAGGCCCAGGAGGTCTTCTGGGATGTCGCGCTCGTTCTCCTTCGGGATCACGAGCGTCTTGATACCGGCCTGGCGCGCGCCGTACGCCTTCTCAAAGACGCCGCCCACGGGGCGCACGCGCCCCGCGAGCGAGATCTCGCCCGTCACGGCCACGTCCTGGCGTATCCTGCGGCCCGTCACGGCGCTGACGATGCAGGCGAGGATGGCCGTGCCGGCGCTCGGCCCGTCGATGTTGCCGCCGCCGATGACGTTGATGTGCACGTCGTAGTCGTGAATGTCCTTACCGGTCAGCTGGCGCATGACGGAGGCGGCGTTGAAGACGGAGTCCTTGGCCATGCTGCCGGCCGTCTCATTGAAGCGCACCGTGCCCTTGCCCTTCTCGCGCGCGGGGAAGGCGACGGCCTCGATCTCGATGACGGAGCCGAGGAAGCCCGCGACGCCGAGGCCGAAGATGTGGCCCTGCACGGCGGTGTGGCGCGCCTTCTTCGTGACGAACTGGTAGAGGCGCGAAACCTGCGCGACCTCGTAGACGGCCTCGCGGCCGATCGTCAGGCCCTCCATCCTGCCATCGGCCTTCTCGAGCGCGAGGCTGTAGGCATCGGCGAGGATGTTGATGGCCTTGCGCCCCTCGACCGTGTACTCGGAAATCAGCGCCGCGACGCCGGGCTCGAGCGCGACCTTGAGCTTCGCGGCCGCGTTCTGCACGATGGCCTCGATGTGCTTCGGCGTCAGCGGCTCGAAGTAGATCTCGGCACAGCGCGAGCGCAGCGCCGGGTTGATGTGGCCGGCGTCGCGCGTCGTCGCGCCGATCAGCACGAAGTCCGCCGGCGCGCCCTCCTCGAAGAGCTTGCGGATGTAGGGCGGGACCTTCGGGTCCGTCGGATCGTAGTAGGCTGACTCGAAGTAGGCGCGCTTGTCCTCGAGGACCTTCAGGAGCTTGTTCTGCAGCATCTCGTCCATCTCGCCGATCTCGTCGATGAAGAGGATGCCGCCGTGTGCCTCCGTGACGAGGCCCGGCTTCGGCTCAGGGATGCCGCTGTCCGCGAGCGTCTTCTGCGCGCCCTGATAGATCGGATCGTGCACCGAGCCCAAGAGAGGATTCGTGATGTCGCGCGGGTCCCAGCGTAGCGTCGTGCCGTCCGTCTCAACAAAAGGCGCGTCCTCGCGGAACGGCGAGGCCGGCTTCTTGCGCGCCGCCTCGAGCACGAGGCGCGCAGCCGTCGTCTTGCCGACGCCCGGCGGGCCGTAGAGCAACAGGTGCTGCGGGTACGGCGAGGATAGCTTGGCGAGCAGGGATTTGACGGCGCGCTCCTGGCCGACGATCTCGCTGAAATCGCGCGGGCGCAAGAGCTCCATGACGGACTGCGTCAGGTGGATGCTATCGAGCTTTTCGAGCTTCGCGCGCTTCTCGGCATCTTGCGGCGTCTCCACGTCCGGCTTCTCCTCCTTGATGACCTGCTTGCGGATGTCGTCAACGTAGTCCTGGTGCTCCTGCTCGAGCTTCTCGTTGACCTTCTTCTCGATGCGGTCCTCCACATCCTTGCGCGCGCGCTTCTCGGCGATGCGCTCCGTCAACTGCTGGAGCACGTCCGGCAGCTCCGCTTCGCGCGGTGCCGGATGCAAGAGCGGGTCCTCGTCGAGGATGCGCTGCAGGGCCAGCACGCGCTCACAGCGCCCCGTGGAGCGCAGCAGGTCCATCGCGTTCATGCGCCCGGCCTGGATGACGAGCGAATCCGCACCGATGAGGTCGATGAGCGCCTGATAGAGCGCGTCGATCTCGCGGTCGATTGGCAGGACTTCAGGCTGCTGCACGCCCTCTTCCTGCTCTGGACGTTCCTTCTGCCTGTCCTGCTTGTCCTGCTTATCCTGATGGAAAAAACGATTGAAAAAGAACATAGTCCCTCCTTTACTCGATGATACTGTGAACCAAAAAGCCCCCTCTTGCGAGGAGGCTTCTTCCTGGTCAATCACTCTGCGACGACGCTGACCTTGATCTTGCTCGTGACAGTCGGATGAACCTTGATGACCGCCTCGTAGACGCCAGTGCCCGTCACTTCACCCTGGATGGTGATCTTGCGCTTGTCGATATCGATGTTCTGCTTCTTGAGCGCCTCCGACACGTCCTTGCCCGTCACGCTGCCGAAGAGCTTGCCACCCTCGCCGATGCGGACCGGGATCTTGACCTCGACCTTCTCGAGCTGCTTGGCCATGAGCTTGGCCTCATCTGCTGCCATGGCTTCCTTGCGAGCCTTGGAGCCAGCCTGTGCGTTCGCCACGTTGAGGTTCTGTGCGGTGGCCAGCACTGCTGCCTTGCGCGGCAGCAGGAAATTGCGGCCGTAGCCCTCCGATACCTCGACGATCTCGCCTTTTTTACCGAGTTTCTTAACGTCCTGCTGTAAGATTACTTTCATCTTGATCAAACTCCTCTATGTACTTCTTGGCAATCTCGATTGCCTTTTGCTTGATATCTTCGACATTGCCGCCCTTGATCTGGCGCCGGCGACGTTCTGGTGGCCGCCGCCGCCGAAAGCCTCCATGATGACCTGGACATTGAGCTCGCCCGTCGAGCGCGCACTGATGCCCACCGTATCCTCCGTAAGCTGGAAGACGACGATGCTCATGCGCACGTTCTCGATGCGCAGCAGCGAATCTGCGACCTGCGCCGCGATGACCTGGCCGTTCGAGATGAGCTCGGGACAGGTCGAGACGATGAGGCCGCCCTGATAAAACTCCGAACGCGCCTCCGCCTTCGCGAGCGCGACCGTCGTCTCGTAATCCGTGCGGAAGAGATGGCGAACCATGACGGGATCGGCACCGCTGCGCCGCAGGTAGGCCGCGGCATCGAAGGTGCGCACGCCCGTCTGCACGGCGAAGTTCTTCGTGTCGACGACGAGGCCCGAATAGAGCGCCGTGGCCTCGACACGCGAGAGCACGAGGTTGTCGCTGAAATACATCAAGAGCTCCGTGACAAGCTCGCTCGACGAGCTCGAGGCCGGCTCGATGTAGACGAGCAGCGGGTTCTTGATGAAGTGCTCGCTGCGGCGGTGGTGATCGATGACGATGACGCGGTGGATGCGCTCTAAGAGCGCCGGCGCTGCGACGAGATGCGGGATGTGCGTGTCGACGACGACGAGCACAGGGTTGAGCGCCGTCACGTTGACGAGGTCGTTTGCCCGCACGATGATGTCCTGGTACTCCTCGTTTTCCTTGAGGATATCGGAGAACTTGCCGATGCCCTCGTTCATGTCGGACAGCACGATCTTGACGGGCTTGCCGAGCTGGCGCGCCATCTTGGCCACGCCCATCGAGGCACCGAAGCAGTCGAAGTCCTCGTTGTGGTGGCCCATGACGAAGACGGCGTCTGCGCCATCCATGATCTCGCGGATGGCGTGCGCGACGACGCGCGCCTTGACGCGCGTGTGCTTCTCCACGGCCTTCGCGCGGCCGCCGAAGAACTGCGTCTTGCCGCCGATCTGCACGGCGACCTGGTCGCCGCCGCGGCCGAGCGCGAGGTCGAGCCCCGCCTGGGCCTGCGTCCCGAGGTCGGCCATGCTCTGGCAGTCGGCTACTGCCACGCCCATCGACAGCGTGACGGGCAGGCGGTTCGCGCTGTGCAGCTGGCGGACCTTGTCGAGAATGTCGAAGCGAGCCGCGATGGCCTTGTCGAGCGCCTTGCGCTCGAGGATGACGACGTAGAGGTCATCCGACACGCGCCGCATGAAGCCGCCGAGGCTCTTCATCCAGTTGTCGAGCTGCTGGTTGACTGAGAGCAAGAGCGCCGTGCGCGCCGCCTCGTCGAGGCCCTGGATGACCTCGTCGTAATTGTCGATCTGGATGTAGGCGAGGACCGTGCGGCTGAGCTTGTACGAATTGCGCAGCTTCTCGAAGCCCGTGATGTCCTGCACGTAGAGCGCCATCAGCGGCGTCTGGTGCGGCGGCACGGGGACGGGCCGGTAGCGCACCTGATAGTAGTGGTCCTCATTGGCGAAGACGTACTCGCCGATCGTCCCCCAGACCGGCCCGATGATGATGGCGGGCCAGATATCCTTGACATCCGTATCCTGCTCCGGCTTCGTGCCGGCGTATTCCGCCATGCGCTCATTGCACCACTGGATGCGCCCTTCCTGATTGACGATCAGGATGCCCTGCGGCAGGTCCTCGATGGCGTAATTCATCATCTCGTTGAGGTTGCGCACGACGTTGCGGCAGTAGCGCTCAAAGCGCCGCGAGCGGTCGTGGCAGCGCTCCTTCGCGAAGAAGGCGAGGCAGAGCCAGACGACGAAGGAGATCGCGGCGATGAAATGATTGTAGCACGACAGGATGCCGATGAGCATCAGTATGACGAACAGATGTATCGAAAGATCGATCCATGCCGAGAGATTCCGCGGCATTGTTTCACCTCATTCCTATTATGCGCGACGACCTTGGCGGTCGCCACGCCCCGTTCAGGATGTTCCGTACGTTCAGGACGTCTTCTTGCCGAAGCGGCGTCGATAATCGAACAACATATCGAAAAGGCCTGTGAAGGCCAGGATCTGCACGAGGACGCCGCCGAGCAGCACAAAGGCGTAGAGGCAGACGCGCATGACCTTGCCCACGCGGAAGCGGTCCATGGCATAGCTCATGAGCGAGAGGCCCTGGATGACACCGGCGCCCATCGCCACCATGTTGAGGTTGAAGGCCGCCTGATAGAGCGGCTGTATCTCACGCGAGCCGCCCCAGTAGATGCCGACGAGTGCAAAGCCGAGCAGGTACAGGAAGAACTGCGGCAGGCGCCACTGTGCGAAGGGCGGCAGCTGCGGCACGGACTCGCCGAGGCGACGCAGGACGCGGCTGCCGATGATGTAGGCGACGGCTGCGTCGAGCAGGCCCATGACACCGACGATGAACGGCAAGAGCAGGTTCAGGTAGGTCAGCGCCTCCTGGACCTGCGCGCGGCTCGCATCGATGGCGGCCTTGTCGAGGCCCATCTGCTCGTAGACGGCAAACGTCTGGTCAAAGCTCTGCTGCATGACATCCATCTGCACGTTGAGCGGATTGACAGAAGTCAAGAGGAACAACAGGCCGAACGTCAGCAGCTTGCCGGCAACCGACGCGATGAGCGTCGTGCCGAAGGCCTGCGCGCCGGACCAGCCGTGCCGGAAGGCATAGCCGAGCATGAGACCGGTCGGGCCGAAGGACAGGACCATGCGCAATGAGATCGTCGGCTCGATGAGCAGCGCCATGATGACGCCCGAGACGAGCACAGCCATGACGCCCCAGCGCAGGCCGTGGCGCACGACGAGCACGATGATCGGGATGGCCCAGACCAACGATGCCACGACGCCGACAACTGGCAGATAGACCGCTGCCAGGGCCAGGATGACCGTCAGCGCCGACAAGAGACCGCTCTCCGTAAGTGGCGTGATTCTATGTGAAGTCATGTCTTCATCCTTTCCAAACTAAGACTATCCTTCATTATATCAGAAGAACCGTTCCCTGTCTTGCCAGCTGGTACTAAAGCAGCTGGCCCTGACAGGGAAAAAGAAGGCCCCGCGCCATGCGCGGGACCTTCTCCCATCGTCATCCTCTATCACTGTGCCTGCGTCGTCACGACACCGTAGAGCGTCGTGTCGGCCTTCGTCTGGATGTAGAGCTCCGTGCCTGCCGGCAGGCGGACATCCTTGCCGTGCACGAACGCGCCGGCGACGATGCCGATCGGGCCGAGGACGGCAATGCCTGCAAGGCTTGCACCAGCGGCCATCGCGAGGCTCTTCATCTCTTTCTTGGCTTCCTCGCCGACGTAGGTGTCGACGTAGGTGCCATCGATGGACTTCGTCTTGTTGAAGTCGATGTTGACCTCCGCATTGCGGCCGAAGTTGCGCGCCTGCTTGACCTTCGTCACCGTACCCTCGCCCGGCAGGCCCTTGGCAAAGACGAGCTTGCCGTTGACGATGACGTCATCCGCGATCTTGTAGCGGATGGTATCGCCGACCTTGAGGTTATCCGAGTCGACCGGCGTGACGAGCGCGACCTTGATGAGCGTCTCAGCCGGGACGCGCACCTGTTCGAGCGGCAGGACGGCCGTACCGAACGAAGCCTTCGAGAGCGAGGCGAGGCGCTGCTTGTAGGTGCCCGTGCCCGTCTTGCCCGTCATGCTCATCTCGAGGTCCGCCATGCGGGAGTCGACCGGCTCCATGCTGACCTCATGGCCGATGTTCCACTCGACGGCGTTGAGGTCCGCGAGCAGCGATGGCTTCGTGCTGTTCGTGTAGACCTCATCGTAGATGGCGTTGACGCGCGCCATCATGCTGCCGCTGCGGTGCGTGCCGTCGTAATCCTTCTCGAGCTTGTTGATGCGGTCGACGAGCGCGCCCGTCTGGACCGTGCCGTACGTGTCCTTCTCGATGGCCCCGAGCTTGTCCTGGACCGTCTCCGGCGTTGCGGCCGCCGTGATGCCCATGGACGAGACGAGGAAGACAGCGCTCATGACGGCGCTGATGAGCTTACGGAATTTCATGTTCATTCTCCCCTTTAAGCCTGTATTGCAGGTCACGACCTGCCTGCTCATACTATCTGTGTCTATTCTGGCATAGTTTCTTGGAAATAGCAAGAAAGCCTTCAGGCTTTTTGTTTCCTGCCATCAGCCTGCGACTCCTCGTAGAGACTGACTTTCGTCTCGACGTCGTGGTAGCCGGCCGGCTCTGGATGGATCATGATGTCGAACGTGCCGAACTCCTTGCGGATGAGCTGCTCGAGCTCGTCGCAGATCGCGTGGACCTGTGAGAGGTGCATCGTGCCGTCGAACAGCACGTGCACATCCAAGAGCTTGTACGAGCCCGAGCGGCGCGTCCGCAGGCAATGACAGCCCCTGACCTCCGGCACGCTCTCGATGATCTTGCGGATGCGCAGCTCCTCTTCCTCTGGCAGGCTCGCGTCCGTCAGCTGCATCGTCGACTCGACGATCATGCGCCAGCCGGCGCGGAAGATGATGCCGGCGACGAAGATGGCGATGACCGGGTCGAGCCAGGCCCAGCCCGTGACCTGCATGAGCACGAGGCCGGTGAGGACACCGACCGACGTCCAGATGTCAGCGCGCAGGTGGAGGCCGTCGGCCTCGAGTGCCTGCGAGCCCGTCTTCTTCGCCACGACGATCAGGCGGTGCGAGACGAAGAAGTTGATGATGATGGAGAAGACCATGATTGCGATGCCGTAGCTCAGCGTCTCCGGCACGGCCGATTCGTGGAACTTGTCCACGGCCTCGTAGACGATGCCGAGCGCAGCCGCCACGATCAAGACGGCTTCGACGGCCGCCGAGAGGTTCTCGTACTTGCCGTGGCCGTAGTCGTGCTCCATGTCAGGCGGCGTCACCGACTTGCGCACGGCCCAGAAGGCGATGAGTGCAGCGATGAGGTCGACGCCCGAGTGGAGCGCCTCCGATATCAGGCTGACCGCGCCGACGTAGATGCCGACGATGAGCTTGAGGACGACGAGCGTCGTATTCGAGATGATGGACAAATATGCTGTCCGCTGCTTCAGCGCAGCGTTTTTTGACATAGGAATGCCCCCTAAAAAATGTTCAAGGATTTGCGGCGAAAAGGCTGGACAAAGCCGTCCTGCCTCGCTATAATGAGTTTGTCGAGAGATCGACATACTCAAAAGCACTTATATTTCATATTGGATCTTGCTTTTTGGACGCAGCTGCGTCCTCTTTTTTTGTCTCTTTTCCCTGCCCCTGCGCCATGGCGCAAACAAGAATCCTTTGCAGGACCTCCAACTTGCAGAAAGAGCCTGCCCCCATGGGGGCAGGCTCTTGTCATTTCATTGTCATTCCCGTTCATCCTCGGTCATTCGGTGCCCGAAGACTTTGCCGTCATGATGAACTGGACGATCTCATTCATCGGGGAAGTCACGAGGTATGGCCTCGGCGGTTCCGCCTGGTCACTCGACTGCAGCACGTCCTTCGTGTCGTAACGCTGCACTTCCGAGGCAAAGATCTGGTACATCCGCTTGTCCGGGTCGAACTGCATCAGGTAGATGTAGCGGCGGTTGAGATCAGCCCGTATGACGGCGACGCGCGCCGTCCAGAGCGTCTTCTGCACGTCGTTCTCCACGACCTGGTCCGACGAGATCGAATCCGTATCCACATAATATCCAGTCGAGCCATTCGCATCGACAAACTGCATGTTCTCGGCATAAGCGCGGCTCATGAACACCATCAGGCAGACTGCCAGCAGGCAGCCGATCTTCCGGATTCCCATCCCGTCATCGTCCTTTCCTCGGTCCCATTCCCGTAAGCTCCTTACAAACAGGATTCACTATCTTTATTATTATAGAAAAATCCCTTTGCAACGTCAAGCGCTGTCAGCAGATCCGCGGCACGAGGTTGCCGAGCGGCATGTCGACGATGCGGATGCCTCCGATGGCCGTGCGCAGGCCGACCTGGCCCGGTGCCTCGGCCGTGACCTCGCCGATCAGGCAGGCGTCCTTGCCGTACGGGTTCTCGCGCATGACGGCGAGCACCTTGTCGGCTTCTTCAGCCGGCACGAAGGCGATGCACTTGCCCTCGTTGGCGAGGTAGAGCGGGTCGAAGCCCAGGATGTCGCAGACGCCGCGAACTTCCTCGCGGATGGGCAGGGCGTCCTCGTCGATGAGGACGCCACAGTGCGAGGCCTCCGCGATCTCGTTGAGGACGGCCGCCACGCCGCCGCGCGTCGGGTCGCGCAGCACGGCGATGTCCGGCGCCGCCTCGAGCATGGCGCGCGTCAGCGAGTTGAGCGGCGCGCAGTCCGTCTTGATGGTGTCCGGCAGCTCGAGGCCGTGGCGTCCGGCGAGCACCGTCGCCGCGTGATCGCCGATGAAGCCGGAGAGCAGGACCTTCATGCCGGGCTTCACGCGGTGCGGCGAGATGGACGTACCCGGGATGATGTCGCCGATGCCGGCCGTGTTGATGAAGATGCCGTCAGCCTTGCCACGCTCGACGACCTTCGTGTCGCCCGTGACGATGGCGATGCCAGCCTCATCGGCCATCTCGCGCATCGTGTGCGCGATCTTGCGCAGGTCCTCGATGAGGAAGCCCTCTTCGAGAATCATGCCGACCGAGATGTAGCGCGGTACAGCGCCCGTCATCGAGAGGTCGTTGACTGTGCCGCAGACGGCCAGCTTGCCGATATTGCCGCCATTGAAGAACAGCGGCTGCACGACGTACGAGTCCGTCGTGAAGGCGACGCGGCCGCTCATCGTCACGGACGCACCGTCGTGCAGTTCATTGAGGTACGGGTTCGCGAACTCCGGCAGGATGACCTCCTGCATGAGCTGCTGGCTCATCTTGCCACCGGCGCCGTGCGCCATCGTAATGCGTTCATCTGCCATATGAAAATCTCCCCTGACCGTATTTATACCAAGCCGCGCAGACGCCTTCGACCGAGACCATGCAGGGGCCGACGGCGTGCGTCGGCACGCAGGCCTTGCCGAAGAGCGGGCACTCTTTCGGCGTCACGATGCCGCGCAGCACCTCGCCGCAGCGGCAGCCCGGCTTGTTCTTGCCCATCGGCACATCGAGCGGCAGCAGCCGCTCGATGTCATAAGCCGCGAACGAGTCGCGCATGCGCAGGCCCGACATCGGGATGATGCCGATGCCACGCCAGGCCGCATCGGCCGGCTCGTAGACGAGGTCCGTCGCGCGCTGGGCAGCAGGGCTGCCGCCCTCGTGCACGACGCTGCCGTACTCGTTCTCGATGCGCGCCTCGCCCTTCGTCACCTGCTGCATCAGGCGGTAGAGCGAGCGCAGGATCTGCAGCGGCTCAAAGCCCGTGACGACGCCCGGCATGTGGTACTCTTCCGTGAGGAATGAGAAGACATCCGTGCCCGTGATGACGGAGACGTGTCCCGGCAGGATGAAGCCGTCGACGCGCACTTCCGGGTCATTGAGCAGTGCCCGCAGAGCGGGCGGCACGAGCTTCTGGGCCGACAGCATGTAGAGGTTCTCGATGCCCTGCTGCTGGGCCGCGAGGACCGTCGCAGCAGCCGTCGGAGCCGTCGTCTCAAAGCCGACCGCGAGGAAGATGACCTTCTTGTCGGGGTTATCCTTTGCCACCTGGATGCTGTCGAGCGGCGAGTAGACGATGCGGATGTCCGCCCCCTCTGCCTTCGCCTCCATGAGGCTCGACTTCGAGCCCGGCACCTTGAGCATGTCGCCGAACGTCGTGATGATGGTATCCTCGCGCAGGGCGTAGGTGATGGCCTTATCCATGTAGTCGTCCGGCGTCACACAGACGGGGCAGCCCGGCCCCGAGACGAGCTCGACGTTCTCCGGCAGCATCTGGCGCAGGCCCGCGCGGAAGATGGCCACCGTATGGGTGCCGCAGACCTCCATGAAGCGCAGCTTGCGGCCGGCCGTCTCGGCCATGCGGCCGATCTCCGCCACGAGGCGCTTGGCGAGCTCGCGCTCTTCCTGTTTTGTCATACCTGTCATATCCGTCATACCTGCATACCACCCGCTTCTTCCGGGATGTCCGTGACCGTGCGCGGCGCGCCGTTCATCTCGGCGAGCAACGCATTCGTCTCGGCGACTCCCTCTTCCGTGACCTTCTGGATGGCAAAGCCGGCATGCACGAGCACGTAGTCGCCGACCTGCGTCTCCGGCAGCAGCATCAGGCTGATCTCGCGCGTCACGCCCGAGATATCGACCTTGCCCACTGCATCATGGATTTCCTTTACCTTAGCAGGAACTGCCAAACACATAGCTATACCTCCGTGTCATTCCATCTCATCTAGTTTTATTTCATCTCTTCGCGGACACATTCCTCGGCGACGACGCCGTAGTCGAGCGAACGTTCCTCTGCTTTTTCCTTGACTTCGATGCCCCATTCCTTTAGGACATCGATGGCCTCCTGCGCGACGAGTGGCAGGAGCGCTTTCATCTCGGGGCTGAGCTCCACGCCGGCCTCGAGGTCGTACGGCTGCGCGCCGAGCACGACGACTTCCGGGATTTTGCGGCCCGTGACCGTCAAAAGCGCGAGGACATCCTGGATGCCGACCTCGTGCGCGCTGAGCTTATCCTGGAAATGCGTCATGATATCGTCATTGTGGAAGTGGAAGCGCGTACCCGGCTCCTGCCCGCCGTTGATGGAGTCGATGACGAGCAGTTTCTTCGTACCCGTCACGTACTGCGTGAGCTCGATGCCGAGCGTGCCGCCATCGACGACCTGCACCGACTCGGGGAAATCGTAATGCGCATCGAGGTATTCCGCGGCGCGCACGCCGAAGCCCTCGTCGCGCAGGATGACGTTGCCGACGCCGAGAATCGTCACGTCTGCCGGATGGAGCACATCGTCCATGCGAGGGTCTACCGCGCTGTCATTGCCGAATACGTCTGCCATGCTCATTCCCCTTTCTTCTGTTTTGCCGCGACGCGGCTGAGCAGCCACTCACACCACTCATCGAGGCCCTGGTCCTTCGTGCACGAGACCTCGATGACATCCATGCCCGGATGCAGCGTCGTGATGTCTTCTTTGGCCGCCGCCATGTCGAAGTTGCAGTACGGCAGCAGGTCCGCCTTGTTCAAGAGCGCGATGGCCGACTCCTTGAAGATCAGCGGGTACTTCATCGGCTTGTCGTCGCCCTCCGTGATGGAGAGCACGACGCCCTTGTCGTCCTCGCCGACGGCGAACTCCGCCGGGCAGACGAGGTTGCCGACATTCTCGACGACGAGCAGGTCAAGACCATCGAGGTCAAGCTTCTGCGCGACCTTCTGGACCATCGGCGCATCGAGATGGCAGCCGCCGGCCGTGTTGATCTGGATGACCGGCACGCCGTGCTTCTCGATGCGGTCTGCATCCTTGCTCGTGAAGAGGTCGCCCTCGATGACGGCCATCTTGAGCTTGTCCTTGAGCTTCTCCATCGTCTTTTCGAGCACCGACGTCTTGCCGGCTCCCGGCGAGCCCATGAGATTGATGACGTAGACATTCTTCTCCGCGAACAGCGCCTGATTCTCAGCCGCCACGCGGTCATTCTCTCCCAGGATATTCTTCATGACCTGTATCTCAGCCATTTAATCCACCTCCAGATATTCAACTTGCATCTCGCGTCCCGATATCGTCTTGAGGACGCCGTCCTTGCACTCCGGGCACCAGAAATCGTAGTGCTCGATGTGGAATTCCTTCCCGCACTTTGTGCAGCGGCCGACGAGCGGCACGTGCTTGACCTTGATCTTCGCGCCTTCCGCAATCGTTCCCTTGGCGATCATGTCAAATGAGAACGTCAGGGAGTCGACGACGACGCCCGACATCTCGCCGATCAGGAGCCCGATTTCGCGGATGCACGTCGCATCGTTCTTCTTTGCGTAGTCGAGGGCAATGTCGAGCACGCCCTCGGCAATCGCCATTTCATGCATGGGATTCCCTCCACAGAAAAACGCCTTCCCCGCCATCTTACCTGACAGCCGGGAAGGCGTTCCATCAAATTACCGGTTCAATCACAGTGCGGCTTCGAGGTTACGAGCCTGCAGAACGCCCAGGATGTCCATGAGCTTCGTCTTGGCAGGGCTGTAATCCACCGTCGTCTCACCGTCGTGTGCGTGGATGTGGACGAAGAGCACGCCCGGCAGGCCGAGCAGTGCCTTCTCTACTTCCTTCGCACTCTCTTCTGTATAGCCTTTGACTGTGAACTGGAGACGCGTATTGCCGTTCGTCTCGCCGCAGCCACATTCTTTACACATGAGTCTAAGTCTCCTTTGTCAATCCTTCTTCTTGGGCTTTGGGCCCTCTTCATTGATTTCCGGAGCATCGAGCGGTACATGCTCGAGGAACTTCACGCCGGAGAACATCGAGGATGCCTCGCCCTCTGCTTCCATGAGGTCTGCGCGCAGGACCATGTAGACATGGCCGATGGCGAAGACGATGATGAGCCAGGCGACGATGTGGTGCACCCAATGCGTGACCATCTCACCGCCGAGCACGACATTGACCCAGCCAAAGAGCATGCCGCCGATGTTGTTCGGCTCCGTCATGTAGTACATCGCAAAGCCCGTGAGGATCTCGATGAGGACCATCACGTAGAGGCCGACGTACGACGTGCGTGCCAGCGGATTGCGCAGGTACGGGTCGTGGCCCGGCTTCAGCAGCATGTAGTGCAGGGCGACGTCAATCGTATCGCGGTAGAAGTGGCCCTTCCAGACGCGCGGGAAGAGTCGGTCACCCGGATAGCGGATGTAGCCGTAGATGCGCAGGATGAAGGCTGCGCAGAACGTGAAGGCCGCGATGAAGTGGATATTCCTTACCCAGTCCATGGACATGGAAGTGTACGTCGGCTCAATGCCCATCACGGTCACCGGCTTCGTGATCAGGAGGCCGGTGATGAACAGCGTGACGATCGACAGCACCATGACCCAATGGAAAATCCGCAGAAACGGACTGAACAGGTAGTAGACTTTCCGTTTTTCTTCTTTCATTCTACTATTCCTTTCCTTTCCACCAGAACCCTGGCTCACTTCTCAACGTGCGTGCCAGAGTACGGGTCCGTCGTGATGACATTGATCTTCTCGCCCTTCGCGTTGAACATGTGCGTGGAGCAAGCCATGCACGGGTCAAAGGAGCGGACGACCTTGACGATTTCGAGCGGCTTGTCTGCAATCTTGACCTGCGTGTCCATCATGGCCTTCTCGTAAGCGCCATGACCGGCTTCGTCATCGCGCGGGCATGCATTCCAGGTCGTCGGGACGACAGCCTGGTAGTTGTCCGTCTTGCCGTCCTTGATGACGATGTAGTGCGAGAGCGCACCGCGCGGAGCCTCGTAGAGTCCGACGCCCCTTGGCCGTTGCTTCGGCCAGCGTCGGACCGGATTCCCATTTCTCCATTGCTTGGCCGTCTTCGTGCTCTGCCCGACTTGATGTTGGCGATGAGCTTGTCGAGAAGAACTTGTTGATCTCTGCATTGAGCTGGCAGTCGAGGCCGCGGGCAGCCGTGCGGCCGACCATCGTCGGCAGCCAGACTTCCGGTGCGAGATTGAGGACCTTCGATACCGCGTCGATCTGGTCGAGCATCATCTTCTCAGCCCAGGTCGGCTCGCCGAGCATGCCCTTCTTGGCCTTCGTGTAGACGATGATGTAGCGTGCCAGAGGACCAACCTCGCAGAGCTTGCCGCGCCATTTCGGCGTCTTGAGCCAGGAGTACTTGCCCTGCTCATCCAGTGCCTTCCAATCCGTCGGCGTGCCTTCCTTCGGTGCCGTGAACTTCGGCGCCGTCACGCCGTCCCACGGATTGAGGTCGTGGTCGCTGTTAGCCGGGTACTCGTACCACGAGTGCTCGACGCCTTCCGTGAAGACTTCCGGCTGCGTGAGGTCTTCGGCATCGATCTCGTAGACCTTAGCCGCATCGAGGCCCTTGCCGAAGTCTTCGACAACGCCGTTGCAGCGGATGAGCAGGTTCTTGAAGAAGTCGCCGTTTGCCGTGCCGGAGAACGGCTCGATCGGATAGGAGCCGTAGCCGAGCACGCGCTCCTTGGCGAGTCCGCCGCCGTCGACGCGGCCAGCCTTGACGTAAGCGGCGCCGATTGCGAGGACATCGGGGATGTAGTAGTTGTTGACGAGCGTGCGGCCAAGGTTGATCGCGCGGTCGACGATGCCGAGGCGGGCCGTGTTGACCGGTGCATTGCCATCCTCGAGCGAGATGGAGCACGGCATGCCGCCGACGCAGTAATGCGGATGCGGGTTCTTGCCGCCGAAGATGACCTGCGGCGTAACGAGATCGCGGTGCTTGTCGAGCATCTCGAGGTAATGTGCGATGGCCATGAGATGGACCTCAGGCGGCAGCAGCTTGTAATCCGGATGATCCCACCAGTTGGCCGAGAAGATGCCGAGCTGGCCGCTCTCGACGATGGCCTGGACCTTGCTCTTGATCTCTGCGAAGTACTGCGGCGTAGCAGCCGGGAATGCGTGGTCATACGCTTCCGTCACCGACGTGCCCGGTGCGCTGAACGGCAGCTTGTAGGCGTTGAGTGCAGCGACCTGCAGGTTGGCCGTCGCGACAGGGTCAGCGGCGAGTGCCTCGACCGGGCTGACCCAGTCGAGTGCATGCAGGTGGTAGAAGTGGACGATGTGGTCCTGTACCGTCAGCGTCGCTGCCATGATGTTGCGGATGTAGTTGGCGTTCTTCGGGATCTTGATACCGAGGGCATCCTCGACAGCGCGAAGGGAACCCAGAGCGTGTGCGCTCGTGCAGACGCCGCAGATGCGCTGGATGTAAGCCCAGGCGTCGCGCGGGTCGCGGTCCTTCATGACGAGCTCGAGGCCGCGCCATGCCGTACCGGACGAGATGGCGTCCGTGACCTTGCCCGAACCTTCATCGACCTGCACCTCAACGCGCAGATGGCCTTCAATTCTTGTGATTGGATCTACTACTACGTGTTTCATTTATTCACCTGCTCCCCGTTCTCTTCCTGCTCTTTCGCTGCATCGCGTTTCTTCTTCTGGATGACGCTGGCTGCGCCGTGTGCTGCGACACCGACAGCCGTGACGCCGGCGATGGCTGCGCCGATCTTATCGACGTCGCCAATCGGCTGGCCAAACTTCGGCAGGCGCTCGCTCATCTTGCCCTCATCCCAGAAATGCGCATTCGAGCAGCCGATGCACGGTGCACCGGACTGGATCGGATAGCTCATGCCCTGGAACCAGCGCAGGTTGCCGCAGGAGTTGTAGGTCTCCGGTCCGCGGCAGCCGAGCTTGTAGAGGCACCAGCCAGCCTTCGAACCCTCATCATCGTAGCTCTCGGCAAACATGCCGGCATCGAAGAACGGACGGCGGTAGCACGTATCGTGGATGCGGTTGCCGTAGAACTGCTTCGGACGGCCCTGGCCATCGAGCGGCGGTACCGTGCCAAAGAGAGCGACGTGCATGATGACGCCCGTCATGACCTCTGGAATCGGCGGGCAGCCCGGAACGTTGACGACCGGCGTCTTGCCCGTGAAGTTCGTGATGCCCGAGGACCCCGTCGGGTTCGGGTTGGCAGCCTGGATGCCGCCCGAGACGGCGCAGGTGCCGTAAGCGATAACAGCAGCAGCATTCTCTGCAGCGCGCTGCAGCGTGTGCGTGAACGGATGACCGCCGCTCATGCAGTAGACGCCGTTGTCCTTCGTGCAGGCAGCGCCTTCGACGGCCAGGATGTACTGGCCCTTGTACTTCTGGATCGTCTCCTCGAGATGTGCCTCGAACGGCTCGCCGCTGGCAGCGGAAAGCAGATGATCGTATTCGAGCGCGACCTGGCTCAGGATGACGTCCGAAGCGTACGGAGAACCGGAACGGATGAAGGACTCATCGCAGCCCGTGCATTCGTGTCCGTGAATCCAGATGACGACTGGAAGCGGCTTCTTCTCGGCAGCCTCGACGACTTTGCTGAGCTTATCCGTGCTCAGTCCCATCAGAGACGTCAGTGCAACGCAGCCCTTGACAAAGCTGCGGCGGCTCATGCCTTTTCTGAGATATACATCCCACATACTCTCCCGTTTGTCCACTTTGTTACCTCCTCATGTAATCCTTGCGGATCCTGTGCGACTCCCCTGGCAACGGCGGCTCGTTTCCGTTGCAGGCAGAAGGCAGACGCGTTATTGTGGCTTCTCATTTTATTATACGCTGAATGGCGTAAAATATCTATATCTATTCCCCCATCGATTCATTATAAATTCCGTTGATGGTTATCTAGAATAGTCCAGATGAATCAATAGATAAACAGGGATTATCCAATAGAAACTCGCTGGGGCGACTACGTTCTTGTTCGTCAGACGGGCAGTGTTTTCCTGCTCAACAGACCGGCTCCGTGCCATTCTTTCATTCCTTTTTTGCATTATATCAATATGTATTTTGAATCGTTTTAAAAAGACTTGAAATACAGGACAAAACGCGCTATACTGTAACTTGTCTTGGGGACGTAGCTCAGCTGGGAGAGCGTTCGGTTCGCATCCGAGAGGTCGAGGGTTCAATCCCCTTCGTCTCCACCAAACAGAATATCGAGCAGGCATGGCCTGCTTTTTTTATGCCCATTTTAAGATTCCTTTTGTAACAATTGACTTTACAATCGTGGTGTGCTATCCTTGACGTGTAAGAGATCCGATAATCTTCAAAGGCAAGTATCAGGAAGGATGATCATCATGACGAAAGAAGAAGTATTGCAGCATGTACAGGGTGTCATCGACGCGCCGAGCGCCTACGCTGGCCTCAAGGACGTCGCCAAGGATTACCTCGCGTCTGTCGGCAAGGCGGATGAGAAGGCCAAGGCCGAGAAGCTCATCGCCGCACTGAACGAATGCGTCGAGAGCATCGACGATGTCCTGCCGTTCTTCGCCTCCGACAAGGCAAAAGAGCTCTTCGGCGAGGAGCAGGCCGCAGCCATGCTCAAGAAGGGCCAGGAGGTCAAGGCCGCCGGCGGCGACACCTGCTTCTGCCCGGCCTGCACCAACGGCAAGTTCGTGCTCGACCATCAGGATCTGCTGCTGGGATAATTGGATGAGGGTGGGTTACATCTCAAAGGGAGCGGGGGCATGTATTTCGGCTTCGTCGCTCCGTTGAATGCCGCCCAAGAGCAGTTGTGCCTTCAAGATGCTTCGCCGCCTGCCGCGGCGTTCTGACATCGATATATCTTGTCACACTAAATGGGGCTGCAGCCCTGCGGGCGGTCACTTCGCTCCTGCAGGCGAAATACATGCCCCCGCTCTCAGGTACGCTTCGGAGATGAGGCGCACGAGAGACCGCCTCTTAGCCCCCGCCCCTTTGCCCACCGTCCCTACACCGTCCCTAACTCCATACGAAAAAAGCTGCTGCACCATCGGATGCAGCAGCTTTTTTATGCTGATATGGCGTTGTCAGTCCTTGAAGACGCTCATGTCGAGGCTCGTGAAGCCCTTGAGGAATTCCTGGACTTTCGCGGCAATCTCTGCGACGCCGCCCTTCTTGCGGCTCTCGATGTTGAGCGGCATCTGCGGGTCGTGCAGGCTCATGCGCAGCAGTGCCCAGCCATCGGGGAAGACGAGGCGAACGCCCTCGTACGACGGCTTGGCCGCGCGGATACCGGCCTCGGCGGCGCGCTCTTCGAAGACTTTGAGGACGTTCGCGCCGTAGCCGCGGAAGTCGTCCTCGCCCATGATCTTCATGCGGTATTCGCGGCTCTCGACTGGTTCGCCGAGCTTCTTGACGAGGTCTGCGAGGTGACGGCCCTGTGCCTTTGCCTTGGCGGCGGCAATCAGCAGCTTGACGGCCAGGTAAGCGCCGTCATCGAGGTAGTAGTTCTCGGAGAGGGCGCCGTGGCCGCTCGTCTCGATGGCCAGCGGCGAGACGGTGCCTTCCTTGTTGAGGCGAATGCACTCGTCGATGACATTCTTGTAGCCGCGCTTGAAGCGCAGGTGGCGCAGGCCGAGCTCGCCCTGCAGGAATTCGGTGAGCTCGTCGCTCGTGACGGAGTCCGTGACGATCGTGCTGCCCGGATAGTCCGGCGCGAGGATGGCGGCCATCATGGCAATCAGAGCATTGCGGCTGATCTCCTTGCCGTTCTTGAGGACGGCGCTCATTCGGTCGACATCCGTGTCGAAGATCAGGCCGAGGTCCGCATGGCTGTCGAGCACGGCCTGGCGGATGGCAGCCATGGCCTGCTTGTTCTCCGGGTTCGGGATGTGGTTCGGGAAGTGACCGTCCGGCTCGAGGAAGATGCTGCCCGACGTGTCGGCACCGAGGCGGCCGAGCACCTGCGTCGCAAAGAAGCCGCCCGCACCGTTGCCGGCGTCGACGACGACGTGCATGCCGCGGAGCGGCGTGTCGCCCATGTTGAGCGCTGCGCGGATCTTCTTGCGCAGATGGTGGCTGTAGCGGTCGATGAGGTTGTACTTCTGGACCTTCGCGAGGTCGCCCTTGACCTCCGGGCTGCGGGCTGCTGCCTCGAGGATAGCGATGATGTCCTCATGCTCGACGCCGCCGTCCTTCGTGAAGAACTTGAGGCCGTTGCGGTTGAACGGCAGATGGCTGGCCGTGATCATGATAGAGCCGTCCATCTTCGTCTCGGGGAAGACGATGGACATGAACATCGACGGCGTGGATGCGAGGCCGCAGTCGACCGTCACAGCGCCGGCATACGTCAGCGCTTCGAGCACTGCTTCCTTGAGCATCGGCGCCGAGAGGCGCGAGTCGTGGCCGACCGCAATGCGCAGGTCCTTGACCTTCTTGCCCGTCTTCTGCGAAAGGAAGTCGAGGAAACCGCTCGTGATGCGGTTGGCCGCCTCGGCGTTGAGCGTCACCGGCTCGTCCGCCACGCCCTCGATCGAGACGCCGCGTACATCGCTGCCATTGGCGAGTTTGAGCAGATTCTTTTCGGATATCGGCATATGATTACCCCCCTGCAAGACTCATTCTTGCTGTTTTCATGATATTGCTACTTCTTCTATTCCATAACCGCACCACAAAATCCTGCCTGTGGCACACAACAAAAAGAGACATTGCCCGAGCAATGTCTCTTGAATGTGTCTTGATGGAAGCCGCAATCCGGCAATCAGGCCTTCTTGCTGCCGAGCACGATCTTGCTGAAGACGAGCAGGGCGAGCACGAAGACGGCGAGGCCGAGGTACTCAGCCGTGTCAGCGAAGTCCTTGCCGACAATGGCCAGCGGGGCCTCCGAGCCGCCGTTCGTGACGGAAGCGACGATGACACCGGCGAGCACGACGCCGACGATGGACTCGCCGACGATCAGGCCGGAGGCGAACAGCGTGCCGCGGCGGAAGCCAGCCTTGGCCTCTTCTTCACCGTACTTGGCCTTCATGTGCTTGCGCAGGAAGTAACCGAGCACTGCGCCGACGACGAGCGGCGTCTGCACGGATGGCGGCAGGTAGATGCCCATGCCGACAGCGAGTGGCGGCAGGCAGAGATTGCGTGTCGTGCGCTTGAGCAGCTGGTCGACGATGACGAGGACGACGCCGAGGCCGAGGCCGATGTAGATGTAGTCCCAGGCCAGCGTGCTCGAGAAGATGCCCTGTGCAATCGTCGTCATCAGGGCTGCCTGCGGTGCGGCAAGCGCCTGCGACGGATCCATGTCCGGACGCGGCAGAGCGCCCGGGAAGCCGTACGCCTCATAGAGCAGGTTCAGGACCGGTGCGATGACGAGCGCGCCGACGACGCAGCCGAGCAGCAGGGCGACCTGCTGGCGCCACGGCGTAGCGCCGACGAGATAGCCCGTCTTGAGGTCCTGCATGTTGTCGTTCGAGATGCAGGCAATCGCCATGATGATGGATGTCGTGAAGATGGCCGTAGCCGTCGCGAACTTCTCACCGCCCGGCATAGAGAAGATGCCGAAGGACGAGCAGAGCGCGTACATGACGAGCGAAGCCACGATGATGGCGAGGATGCCGATGCCCGAGATTGGGCTCGAGCTCGTGCCGACGAGGCCGGCCATGTATGCACAGGCCGCGGCGACGAAGAAGCCCATGAGAACGGCAACGCCGACGCCGACAAAGGTGAACGTCAGGTTCTCCGAGACCGGCAGGCCCTCCGGGCTGACGAATGCGTAGAAGATGCCCAGGAGGCCGACGACCGTCAGGCTGAAGACCATGGCAATGCTCTGGATGCTCATGTCGATATCCATGCGGTGCTTGCCCTTTTCCGAGTCCGGCGTGTGGAGCGCAGCCAGCGACTCCTTGACGCCGTCGACGACCGGCTTCGCGAGCATGATCAGCGTCCAGACGGCTGCGACGCCCATGGCGCCAGCGCCGATCAGGCGGACGCGCTCCTGGTAGACCGATCCGGCGAACTTCTGCAGCGTCATGCCGTCCGGCAGCGGGCTCGTCATCGTGTAGTACGGCACGAAGCCAGCCCAGGCGATCAGGATGCCGACGAGCATCGAGAGGCCCGCCGCGATGCCGATGAGGTAGCCAGCGCCGACGAGCGCCGTCGAGTAGCCAAGCGGCAGCTGCGTCATTCCACGGCCGACCGGGATCCAGCAGGAGAGCTCAGAGCCGAGCACCTGCAGCGCGTTCGTGCAGAACGCGACGACACCAGCGAAGATGCCGCCCGCACCGATCTCCTTGACGCCCGAGCCGCCCTTCTCATCCGACTTCTCGTGACTGCCGACCTTGAGGATCTCCGCAGCCGCAACGCCCTCCGGGTAGGCGAGGTCGCTGTGCACGACCATCGCGCGGCGCAGCGGGATGGTGAAGAGGACACCGAGGCAGCCGCCGCAGGCCGAGACGAGCAGCGTCTGCCAGAACTCGAAGCCCTGCCAGTAGCCGATCATCAGCATGCCCGGGATGATGAAGATGATGGCAGACAGCGTGCCCGCGGCCGACGCCTGCGTCTGCACCATGTTGTTCTCGAGGATGTTCGAATCCTTGGCCATCTTGAGGATGGCCATCGAGATGACAGCCGCCGGGATGGCCGACGAGAAGGTCAGTCCGACCTTGAGTCCGAGGTATACGTTCGATGCCGTAAAGATAACCGTCAGGATGGCACCGAGGATCATCCCTCGAGCCGTGAGCTCAGGCAGACGCAGCTCGTGCCGCATGAACTCGTTCTCTTCCTGTTTCATGTTGAATGACTCCTTATCCAGAAATTATCTTTGTGCACTATAGGTGCACAAACACAGAATCTATTATATCATAATATTTGACAATGTAAATCACTTTTTCTAATAAGAAGCAAATCCACTCAGTGCAGCAGCACCGAAACAATCGTATAGATGCAGGTGATGTAGAGCAGGACGAAGATCAGGCGGCGGATGAGCGCCTTGGGCACGTAGGCGAAGACGGCGTGGCCGATGAGGATGCCCAGCACGAGGGCCGGCAGCAGGTAGACGAACTCGCCGAGTGCCGGCGCGATTGGCAGGCCGCCGAGCTCATAGCTCGTCAGCGACGTGATGTTGCAGAGGAAGAAGAATACGAAGCAGGTCGCGCGCATGACCTCGACCGTCATCCTGCTGTGGGCCAGGTAGATGAGGAACGGCGGACCGCCCATGCCCGCCGTGATGGACGTGAAGCCCGAGAAGATGCCCGTGATCCACGAGTTGCGCGGGCACTCGCGGATGCGCAGGTGCATGGCCTGCATCGTGCCGAGCGAGAAGAGGACGATGGCGCTGATGAAGACCTTGAGCATCGCGCTCGACGCATGGTCGAAGGCCCAGAAGCCGAGGGGCTGGCCGCAGAGCACGCCTAGATAGAGGAAGCCCACCAATTTAAGATTCGCCGTGCGCAAGGCGAAGAGCCCCTGGCAGAAATTGGCGCAGCAGGCCAAGAGCAGCATGATCGGCACGGTGAGCTTCGGGTCGTAGAAGATCATCAGTAGCGGCGCGGCGACAATGACGAGGCCAAATCCCGTAATGGCCTGCAGGATGGCCGAAAGAAAGATGACGAGAGCCGGAGCCAGATGGCCCTCCACTCCTGCCAGATACGCGGTCAGCATAGATATCCCCCCATAAAGACGCGATGAATGGACTATTTCTATCATAGCATCAACATCTTAGGAATGGCAAAAGGCCCTGCTCTTTGGAGCAGGGCCCGAAAAATATCCGGATTCAGTCGTCTCAGTCGCCGAAGAACTCGTTCTCCGCGGCGATGCAGAGCATGTGGTAGACCGGCAGGTGGAGTTCCTGGATGCGGAACGTCTCATCGTCCGGCACGCAGATCGTGATGTCCGCGAGATTGCGACTCTTGATCTTGCCGCCCGACTTGCCCGTCAGCGCAACCGTGCGGACGCCCTTGACCTTCGCCATCTGCAGGGCGTAGATGACATTCGTCGAATTGCCAGAGGTCGAGATGGCGAGCAGGACATCGCCCGCGTCGCCCATGCCGAGGAGCTGCTGGGCAAACGAGAGGTCCGGTGCCTGGTCGTTGGCGAAGGCCGTGTTGAGTGCGACCTGATTGACCATCGAGAGCGCCGGCAGGGCGCCCTGCAGATTCTCGAGGAAGTAGTCGGCCTCCTCCGGGCAGACGGCGCGCATCTTCTTCTCCATATCCGCACCGAGCTTGCGCGGCAGCAGGAAGCCCTTCATGAGCTCACCGACAATGTGCTCGGCATCCGAGGCACTGCCGCCATTGCCACAGACGATGAGCTTGTGGCCACCTGCATAGCTCTCGCAGATAGCCTTGACCGCCTCGATGAGGTCATCGCGGCAGACGGAGAGGACGGGGTAGCGCGCGATGAGGTCGTCGACCTTCGCAAGCGTAGATGTTTTTGCCATTGGGTACACTTCTTTCTGAATGTGGGATACCAGCCTATAGGCTCAGCATCGGATAGAGGAAATCATCAGCGGTTGCGGTAGCGGTCCGCCGTGGACTTCGGCTCGTAGTCGTTGCCGCGCGGCTTGATGTCGTGGATTTGCGTGCGCATCTGCTGCTGGCTGTCCATCGGCTGCTGGCGCATCTCGAGGTCCTGTCGATAGTCATTCGGGCGGCTGGCACTTGCCTTATTGCCGCGGAACTTGTTCCAGAGCCAGCGCACAGCTATGATGGCGACGACGATCAGCAGGCCGTTCATCAGGAGGCCCATGATGTCGGCGAACATGCCGCTGCCCATGCCGAAGAGATGCGAGAGCATCGAGCCGAGCAGCATGCCGCCCGCAAAGATGCCGATGCCGCGCATGATGCTGCCGAGGCGGCTCGAGCTCTGCGTGTTCGCATTCGCTGCAGCCGTATTCGACTTCGCGTTCGCGGCCGGCGCGTTCTTCTCGAGGCTCTTGGCATCCTTGGACGGCGCATACGAAGAGCCATTGCCTGAGACGGACTTGCTCGTATTCGCGTTGCTCGTCGCGCCGGCAGCCGGTGCCTTCGGCGCCGGAGCCGACTTCGGGATGCTCATCTTCGCACCGCCCTTGGCCGCATAGGCCGTGCTCACAAAGGAGGCAGAGGCGGGCAGTACCGGTGCTGCGGAAAGAACCATGGCACCGACCATGAGGGCTGACAGTGTCTTCTTGATATTCATCAATGATTCTCCTTTATCTATAAAAACAAAATGTTTTAACGTCACTCTTCCCGATACGACTTGATATCCTCCGGGAACGCGTAGATCTCACCGATCGTGTCGAGCTCGCCCGACAGATAGCGGTCGATGTCATCGACATCGATGTAGAGCTTGCAGTCGATATCGAGGTAGCCCTGCTCCTTGCCTGCGGACAGGTCGCGGATTGCCATGAGCTTCTCGCGGAGCTTCAAGAGCTCACTGCGCGTCGCATGTATATCGAGCTTGATCTGTGGGACGCCGTATTCCTTGAGTACTTCATCCATCGTCATGCGCTTTGACATATTGGTCATCCTCTCTTTGACTTTTTGATGTTTGTATTGTATCGAGCTTGGCTGAATACTTCCTGAAAAGATGAAAAGATCCTAAAGACTTCAGAGCGGCTTCTTCTCGTCCGCTTCCTTGGCCAGCAGGCGGTCCAGGATGCGCTGCAGCTGGCGCTTCTGGCGCAGGTGCGACTCGTACTCGAGGTCGTTCGAATCGATGCGCATGCGCGCCTTGAGCATGTCGATGCTCGCCTGCAGGCGCCGGATGGCTTCATTCTCTGCCATAGTATGACTTCCTTTCGTTTTCACTTATCTTTTATTATACAGGAAAACGGAGGCGCCGACAATCGAGCAGCACCATCAGCTTTTCCCCAGCCAGCCGTGGTATACTGATAGTCAGATTACGACACACTTGAGGTGATACGATGATTGATTTCCACGAATGGCAGCAGCGCGACCTACAGGCCATCGGGCGGCAAAAACAGCGCCTGCAGCACCTCGTGCTGCTGCGCACCGTCTCCTTCCTCGCCATGGTCTTCGCCTTTGCCGCGGGCTTTGACGGCCATGTGCTCGGCACCATCTGCGGCGTCCTGCTGCTCGCCGCCTTCCTGCTGCTCGTCCGACGCCACCAGAAGGCCAGCTTCACGAAGCTACTGACGGAAAGCCATCTCGGCTGCGTGCAGTCCTTCCTCGACCGAAAGTCGGGCAAGTGGCGCGACTTCTCCGATGACGGCCACGGGCTCATGCACGAAGGACGGCCGCAGGAAGCCGACCTGCCGATCTTCGGTAGGGCTTCGCTCTACCAGTACCTCTCGGCTGCGCGCACCAAGGCCGGCCGCGAGCGGCTCGCTGCCCTGCTCTCGCCCTTCCCCGATGCAGCCGACGCCATCCGCCTGCGCCAACAGGCCGTCCGCGAGCTCAGCGGAAAGCCACAGGAGCTCTTAGACCTCGAGGCCATGAGCCACCTGCTGCCGCTCGGCACCGACCTCTCGGATTTCTGCACGATGCTCGAGCAGGCGAGCATCAAGAAGAGCAAAGCCCTGCGCCTGCTCTCCTTCCTGCTGCCAGTGCTCTCGTTCGTCACCTTGGCACTGGCCATCGCAGGCAGGCTCGATACCACGATACCGGGGCTGCTCTTCTCCCTGCAGCTGCTGCTCTCTTTCCTACTGCTGCGGCGCAATCAGGCCCTGCTCGCCCCGCTCATGGCACTGCCGCAGGAGCTCAGCGTCTACGAGCAGGTGCTCGCAAGACTCGAGGAGGCCGACTACAAGAGCCCACTCTTACTCGCCATCCAGAAGGACCTGCGCGAGCAACGCGCCTCAGAGGGGCTGCGCGGCCTCGCAAAGCTCGCCGCCCTCGCCGCCATGCGGCGCAATGTCTTCTTCTTCCTCGTCGCCAACACCGCCTGCCTCTGGGACCTCCACTGCACAGCGCGCCTCTTCGCCTGGAAGGAAGCAAACAGCCGCAGCCTGCGCCGCCACCTCACGGCCTGGGCCGAAGTCGAGGCCCTGCTCTCCCTCGCCACGCCGGCGCTCACGCGCCAAGCCGTCTGCTGGCCCGAGCTCTGCACGGGCGGGCCGGAGCTCACCGGCAAGGCCGTGACGCCGCTGCTCATCGAAGAAGCAAAGGCCGTGCCGAACGACGCCTCCTTCACAGCTGGCACCTGCATCATCACCGGCTCGAACATGAGCGGCAAGACGACGTACATGCGCACACTCGCGACCTCCGCCATCCTCGCCTACGCCGGCGCCCCCGTCTGCGCCGAGCACTTCGCACTGACGCCGATGGCTGTCTACACCTCGATCCACGTCAGCGACGACCTCTCGCGCGGTATCTCGACCTTCTACGCCGAGATCCTGCGCATCCGTCAGATGGTCGAGGCAAGCCAAGAGGAGCGGCCGCTCTTGCTCTGCATCGACGAGATCTTCAAGGGCACGAACTCCGCCGACCGCATCACCGGCGCCGCCGAAGCCATCAAGCGCCTCACGCGCCCCTCCTGCATCACCCTCGTCACCACCCACGACTTCGAACTCTGTGACCTCCAGTCGCCAAACGACCTGCCGATCAAGAACTTCCACTTCGAAGAATCCTACCCCGACGACAAGATCCACTTCGACTTCAAACTCCGCCCCGGCCGCTGCCACACCACCAACGCACGCTACCTGCTCAAGATGGCAGGCATACTTTCTTAAAAATTGAGATTCTATAAAAAAGCAAAAAGCGGTAAGCTGCAAGTGCATGGAATTCGTGCACTTGCGGCTTACCGCTTTCTTTCGATGAATGGAGCGCGCAGGGAGGTATTTCGGCTTCATCGCTCCGCTGAATGTGCCCTATGACAGGCCTTCCATAGAGGGCACCTCGCCGCCTGCCACGGCGTTCCGACATCGTATGCTAAGCTGCTTCATGTCTGGGCACAGCCCTTCGGGCAAATCGCTCCGCTCTTGCAGGCGAAATACCTCCCTGCGCTTGAACGCTAGAGCAGCGCCGCAAGACGATACTGCCTGCGCAACCGCCATCCCCAGCTACAGCCATCATACCAGCAGCTTGCCATCGCGAGGATTGGATATAGCAGCTTTCGCACGAAGGGGCGGGGTGGACATAAGCGTAGCGTTCGGCAATCTGCGTGAAGAATCGATTTTTTCCCCACCAAGACCCTGACAAAAGAGCATCGTCCAAGCGGAGCGCGTTTCGCTCTTTTGTCAGGATGCATTGAAAGGGAAAAAATCGATTTAGCAGATTGCCGCCGCGCAGCGCTGTCCACCCCGCCCCTTCGTGCGAGTAGTACTACACCTTACTTCTGGAATCTAAAAGCCGCCTTGCCCGGATATACCGCGCTTGCGCCGAGCTCTTCCTCGATGCGCAGCAGCTGGTTGTACTTGGCAACGCGCTCAGAACGCGAGGGCGCGCCCGTCTTGATCTGGTTCGTGTTGAGCGCGACAGCGAGGTCCGCGATCGTCGTGTCCTCCGTCTCGCCCGAGCGATGCGAGACAATGGCCGTGTAACCCGCCTCGTGTGCCATCTTGATGGCCTCGAGCGTCTCCGACAGCGTGCCGATCTGGTTGAGCTTGATGAGGATGCTGTTGCCGCAGCCGAGCTCGATGCCCTTCTTGAGGCGCTTCGTGTTCGTGACGAAGAGGTCGTCGCCGACGAGCTGGACCTTGTCGCCGAGCTCCTTCGTCATCTTCTGCCAGCCTTCCCAGTCCTCCTCATCGAGGCCATCTTCGATGGAGTAGATCGGGTACTTCTCGATGAGGCTCTTCCAGTGTGCGATGAGCTCATCCGACGTGAACTCCTTGCCCGACTTCGGCTGCTTGTAGAAGCCCTTGCCCTTCTCGCTCTTCCACTCCGAAGAAGCCGCATCCATCGCCAGCACGAAATCGCGGCCCGGCTCGTAGCCCGCATTGCGGATGGCCGTGAGGATGTGCTCGATCGTGTCCTCATCGCTCTTGAGGTTCGGCGCAAAGCCGCCCTCATCACCGACAGCCGTCGTCTGGCCTTCCTTCTTGAGCAGTGCCTGCAGTGCGTGGAAGACTTCCGTTGCCCAGCGCAGGCCCTCGCGGAACGACGGTGCGCCAGCCGGCATGATCATGAACTCCTGCGTATCAACCGAGTTCGTCGCATGTGCGCCGCCGTTGAGGATGTTCATCATCGGCACCGGCAGGTGATTGCCGCTGATGCCGCCGAGGAAGCGGTAGAGCGGGATATCCTGCGACTTCGCCGCTGCCTTGGCCGCTGCGAGCGAAACCGCGAGGATGGCGTTCGCGCCGAGGTTTGACTTGTCTTCCGTTCCGTCGAGCTCGAGCATGATGGCATCGACCGCATAGATGTCCGAAGCATCCGCCCCGACGAGCGCCGGCGCAATCTTCTCGTTGATGTTCGCGACCGCCTTCGAGACGCCCTTGCCGCCGAACTTCGACTTGTCGCCGTCGCGGAGCTCCAGTGCCTCGAACTCACCCGTCGAAGCGCCCGACGGAGCGGCTGCGCGGCCGACGGAGCCATCCTCGAGCGTGACCTCCGCCTCGACCGTCGGATTGCCGCGCGAATCGATGATTTCACGGCCGATGACCTGCATGATCTGTAAATATGCCTTCATGGTGATTACCTCCTGATATTCATTCTCATTCATGTACTCAGTATAACATAGACGAGATTCATTTTCAACAGCAGCTGCAAGCTTTTTGCTGCAACCTTTTTTCCTTTTCCTTTCGCCTTTATTATAGGAAACAGGCACAGCTGCCGCTGTCACAATTGCGACAAAATTCTATCCAAAATCACACAGTATGCAATTCGTTCAAATTTTTTCCTCGTTCTATGTATTTTTTCGTGAAAACACGAGACAAATGTCCTTTTCTATGGTATTATAGAACCTATCACATACATGTGTACATCTATCAAGGACAAAAAGAACAAATGGACACTAGGAGGCTATCATGGAATCATTCATCCCTATACTCAATGCCATCGACTCCTTCATGTGGGGTCCGCCGCTCATCACGCTGCTCGTCGGCACGGGTATCTACCTGACCATCCGCCTGAAGCTCCTGCAGGTCTTCCGCCTGCCGAAGGCGCTCAAGCTGATCTTCAAGGCTCAGAACAACGGCCGCGGTGACGTCTCGAGCTTCAAGGCTCTCTGCGTCGCCCTCGCCGCCACGGTCGGCACGGGCAATATCGTCGGCGTCGCCACGGCCGTCAAGGTCGGCGGCCCCGGCGCCATCTTCTGGATGTGGATTGCTGCCTTCTTCGGCATGGCTACGAAGTATTCAGAAGGCCTCCTGGCCGTCAAGTTCCGCTCCATCGACGAGAAGGGCGAAATTGCCGGCGGCCCGATGTTCTACATCCGCAACGGCATGGGCGAGAAGTGGAAGCCGCTCGCGACGTTCTTCGCGCTCGCCTGCATTGGCGTCGCCTACTTTGGCATCGGCACCTTTCCGCAGGTCAACGCCATCGTCGACAGCATGCAGATTGCCTTCGGCTTCCCGAAGATTGCAACAGACGTCATCCTGACCGTCTTCATCGCCGCCATCACGCTCGGCGGCCTGCAGAGCATCGCCAAGGTCGCCTCGGGCATCGTGCCGTTCATGGCCCTGACGTACGTCGCCATCAGCCTCGGCCTGATCATCCTCAACCTCGATCAGGTCCCGGCTGCCATCGCCATGATCATCAGCGACGCCTTCACGGGTGCCGCAGCCGCCGGCGGCTTTGCCGGCTCCACGGTCATGATGGCCATGCAGAACGGCGTCGCGCGCGGCGTCTTCTCCAACGAGTCCGGCCTCGGCTCCGCGCCGATTGCCGCCGCAGCGGCCAAGACGAAGTGGCCGGCTGAGCAGGGCCTGATCTCGATGACGGGTACCTTCATCGACACGATTATCATCTGCTCCATGACGGGCCTCGCACTCGTGCTCACAGGCGTCTGGCAGGGCGACACCGCCGGCGCCGCGATGACGAGCGCCGCCTTCGCCAGTGCCTACGGCTTCTTCGGCAGCCAGCTGCTGACGATCGCGCTCGTGCTCTTCGCCTTCACGACGATCCTCGGCTGGAACTACTACGGCGAGCGCGCCTGCATCTACCTCTTCGGCAACAAGGGCGTGCTACCCTATCGCCTGATCTTCATCGCGCTGATCGCCTCCGGTGCCTTCCTCAAACTCGAAGCCATCTGGATCCTCGCCGATATCGTCAACGGCCTCATGGCCATCCCGAACCTCATCGCGCTCATTGCACTCTCGGGCGTCATCGTCGCCGAGACGAACAAATACATGAACCGCCACAATAAGACCGCACGGTCTTCCGCAGAGAAATAAAACACACGTTTTTATAAAAGCCGCCACTCCCCTGAGAGGGAGCGGCGGCTTTTTCGCGCGCACGCCTTTACACCGGCGCGATTCCGTCATAAAATAATAGGAACGCCATCCAAACGTCGAAAAAATGCGCATGTGCAAGCCCAAAAGATACGGACAGCTCAGATGCATCACAGATGCTGCAGAAAGGAGTTTTCTCTACGGATATGACGGAATCATTTGAATCAGCGCTCACGAAGTCTACGCGCGAGGTCTTCCTCGAGGGTGTCCACGACGGCATGCCGATCGCACTCGGCTACTTCGTCGTCTCCTTCACACTCGGCATCGCCGCCCGCAATGCGGGACTCGACCCGCTGCAGGGCTTCCTCGCCAGCTTCTTCAACAACGCCTCGGCCGGTGAGTACGCAGGCTTCACGGTCATCGCGGCCGATGCGCCCTACCTCGAGATCATCCTCATCACGCTCGTCGCCAATGCGCGCTACATGCTCATGAGCTGTGCCCTCTCGCAGAAGTTCCAGCCCGGTACCTCCATCTGGCACCGCATCTTCGTCGGCTTCGACGTGACCGACGAGATCTTCGGCATCACGATTGCGCGCAAGGGTCCGCTCAATCCCTACTACAACTACGGGGCCATGGCGCTCGCGCTGCCGGGCTGGGCCGTCGGCACAGCTCTTGGCGTCGTCGCAGGCAATATCCTGCCGCCCGCTGTCGTCAGCGCCCTCTCCGTCGCGCTCTACGGCATGTTCCTCTGGGTCATCATCCCGCCGGCCCGCAAGAACCGCATCGTCGGCGCGCTCGTGCTCGCGAGCTTTGCGCTGAGCTACCTCGCCTCCATACTGCCGGGACTTGCTGCGCTGTCCGCCGGCACGCGCACGATCATCCTGACCGTCCTGATCGCGGGCGTCGGCGCCGCCCTCTTCCCCGTCCCCGAGCATTGCCAGCAGCAGGAAGGAGATGATGGCCATGCAGCATGACATCTACATCTACCTGCTGCTCATGAGCGCCGTGACGCTCGCGATCCGCATCGTACCGCTGACGCTCATACGCGGCCAGATCCAGAATCCATTCCTGCGCTCCTTCCTCTTTTACGTGCCCTACGTGACACTGGCCGTCATGACCTTCCCCGCCATCACCGAGGCCACGCAGACGCCCGTGAGCGGCGCTCTGGCCCTCGTCTTCGGCATCGGCCTCGCCTGGTACGGCGCGAGCCTCTTCAAAGTCGCCTCCGCCTGCTGCCTCATCGTCTTCCTCACAGAGCTCGCACTGCTCTGATACAACAACACAACCACAAGCAAAAGTCCCGCTGCCGCGATTTCTCGCAGCAGCGGGACTTTTTTATCGATTCAACTTCACGCTTTGCACTCTCCATCGTCAGACGTCAGCTCCCGCAGGAAGCTGGCCTCCATGAGCGTCGCGTAGAAGACCTCGCCGTAATTGGGATTGTCCGCCATGCGCCAGATGGCGAAGACCCGCTTGTCGAGCCCTTTCGCCGTGTGGATGCTGTACGACATGCAGTGCGGACGGTCCGGCTCGCGGGCAGACTGCTCCCAGACCATTTTCGTCATACGCTCCCGGTCGCAGGTGCAGACGACATTCGGCGCGTATCCCTGCGTGAACTCCATGAACTCGTGGATATTGCGGCATTCGAGCATCTCGACCATCGTCTTGTTGACGAAAAGGATCTTGCCATCCGGCTTCGCCTCCGAGACGAGCAGGGCCGTCGGCAGGTTCTTCGTGATGTTCTCAAGATTGAAGCCGAACGATGTGCGGTTGAGGTTCTCCATCGTGGGCTCGTAGGCGCGGTAGTGATTGCGCCCGCGGAGCTTGACGGCGTAGAGCGCCGTATCCGACTGATGGAAGAGGCGCGAGAGCGTCATGCCGTCGCCCTTATAGAGCGTGTAGCCGATGGAGACCGAGAAAGCATGTATCTCGCCGTCATACGTGAAGGTCTTCACCTTATTGGAAAATGCCTTGATGACCTTCTCTGCCTGCTCCGGCTCCGTGTCCTTCATGAAGACGACGAACTCGTCGCCGCCATTGCGGCCGATGATCTGGTCGTGGCCGAAGCTCTCGATGAGGTCCTTGGCCAAGGTGCGCAGGGCCTCGTCACCCGCCATGTGGCCGTGCAGGTCATTGATGAACTTGAAGCCGTCGAGATCGAGGCTGACGAGCGCGCCATGCGAAGCAGGATGCGCCTTGAGCCAGTCCGCGACCTCCTTGTCGAGGCCCATGCGGTTGAGGATGCCCGTCAGCGCATCGTGCTGGGACATGTAGGTGAGATTCTCCTGCGCGGCCGCGACCTTCTCTGCCATCGCCTGGAAATTGCGGCTGAGCTCGCCGATGTCATCGGGATGCATGTCGTGCAGCTTGACATCGTAGTTGCCCTCGCCGACTTCCTTGGCCGCCTCGATGACGAGCTGCAGGCGCTCCGAAAGGCGGCTGATCATGTAGAGCGGCAAGAGCGACGCGAGGATGCAGACCGCGACGAGTCCAAAGCCCATCTGCATGAACGCCTTGTGCGTGCGGTTGTAGATCTTAGGCACCTGACGCAGGTCAATGAAGTTCATGCCGTTGCGCAGTCCCTTGATGCCCGCGATGCTCTGCTGACCATCCCAGGTGTAGGTGACCATCGTATTGTCCGTCTGGCTCGCCTCCGCGACCTTGTCGGACGTATCCACGAGGTGGATGTCCTTGTCGACGAGCGGCATGCCGAGCGGCTTCTCCGGCGAATACTCCACGGTGCCCGTGGCATCACTCAAGAGGATCATGCCGTGCTCACCCTCAGGCGGATTGGCGTAGAGCCTGTCGATGAAGGCCTGGAAATCCAGATCAATGCCGACAATCGCGACCATGACGCCGCCCTCGTAGATGGGCCGGAGATACGAGATAATGTAGCGGTTCAAGTACGGCGAATAGTACGGCTGCGTCCAAGCGGCCTTGCCCTGATCCATCAGGTAGGCAAAGGCAACGACATGGCGCGGAGCCGCCTGGCCAGGCTCGCCCCGCTGCTGGGCCAGGACATCGTAGAACATCGAGTCGTGACCGCGGGAAGCCTTCCAGAGCGCCGAGATATTCTCAGACGGATAGTAGAGATAGTATGAGCAGATGATGTGGAGATCGGTCGTAGCATCCTGGAAATCGTGGTCGACCGACTGTGCCAGGCGCTGCTGGAAAGCAGGATTGCGCAGCTGATCTGGATCACTGATCTTGCGCGAGACGGAGTTAGCCGCATAGTTCACGATGTTTTCTGAGCGCAGCAGCTCATCGTTGATGATCGTCGCCTTCGTGTCGACGAGGTGGTTCATATTCTGGATTTCATAGTCATAGGTCAAGTGCGAGATGGTCCAGAGGCTGATGCCTCCCACACAGAGAGCCATCAGGATCATGCCAGCCAGGCACACAGCCAAAACCTTTCGCTTCAATGTGTAGAACAGCTTCATCCGGGATCCTTCCTGCTTGTCAATCTGACAGCACGGAGATATTCGGGACATCTCACAGTGCTGTAACATGAAATCTATAGATATAGATTATTCTTACCAAATATTTGTCCATAAGGTACTCATTATAAGGTTCTCCACGGCGCGGCCAAATTCCTGTCACTTTGTCAAGTATTTTGGTCCTCGACGGCCATCTCCCAATCCTTCGGCTTTGGGGCATGGCTTTCGGGGAAAAAGGCCTGCAACACCCGCTCCTCCTGCGGCTTGCCGAGATAGGCGCCGAGCAGGAAGAAGGCGAGCGATACCGTGATGCCGATCGTGATCTGGTGGAGCCCCATGAACTTGAAGCCGAGCCCCTGCGTCAGGCAGTAGGCAATCGTGCCGCCGCCCATCGAGAGGATGGCGCCGAGCCGGTTGGCCCTGCGCCAGAAGAGGCCCAAGAGCAGCGTCCAGAAGAACGCCGTCTCGAGGCCGCCAAAGGCGAACATGTTGATGAGCCAGATGAGGCTCGGCGGCGTCAGCGCGATGCAGAAGACGATGACGCCGATGACGGCCGTCGCCGCCGTCGAGAGGCGGCGCAGCTGACGCCCCGTGACCGTGCGGCCATGCTTCTCCGCATGGTGCAGGTAGACATCCTTGACGATGGCCGACGAGGCGACGATCAAGAGGCCCGAGATGGTCGAGATCGACGCGGCAAGTGGCCCGATGATGGCAAAGCCGACGAGTGCGGGCGGCAGCGCCGCGACGATCGTCTTCGGGATGATGTAGTCGACGCCGCCGTAGCCCTCAAGCGGCCCCGTCAGCACGCCATGCGCGAGGATGCCCGTGAAGTTGACGCCGATGTTCATGAAGCCGACGACGACCGTGCCGATGAGCATGGCCCTGTGCAGGCTCTTCGTGTCCTTGTAGCTGATGCCGCGCACGACCGACTGCGGCAGCGCGATCGTGCAGATGCCGACGAGAATCCACTGCGTAAGGTAGAGGCCAACCGGCATGTGGCCGCCCGAGAGCGGCTCGAGCATCTCCGGATGGTTCAGATGGATGTTCTCCATGATGGCCGCATAGCCGCCGCCCGCCTCGAGCACGTAGTAGAGCAAGAGAGCGATGCCGACCATCATCATGATGGCGCAGCACGTGTCCGTGATGGCCACGGCGCGGAAGCCGCCGATGCTCGTGTAGAGCACGACGACGAGGCCGAAGAGCAAGAGGCCCATCTCATAGCTGTAGCCCGTGACCGTCGCGAAGAGTTTCGCGCCGCCGACGAACTGTGCCGTCATCGTGCCGCAGAAGAACAGCACGATGATGAAGGCCGCCATTGCCGCGAGGCCGTCCGATTGGAACCGTTCGCGGATGATGTCGACGACCGTGACCGCATCGAACCGCCGCGAGAGCATGGCCACGCGCTTGCCGAAGATGCCGAGCACGAGAAAGATGGCCGTGACCTGCACGACCGCCATGTAGACCCAGCCGAAGCCAATCTTCCAGGCCATGCCGGGCCCGCCAACGAATGAGCTGACCGAGCTGTAGGTTGCCACCGTCGTCATCGCGAGCACAAAGCCGCCGAGATCGTGATTGCCGATAAAATACGACTGGACGAAATTCTTGCCGGCGTTCTGCCGGCGTACCCAGAAGCCGATGGCCACCATGAATCCCATAAAGATAAGCAATGGCAGCAGTGCAGAAAGATTTCCCTCATTTATCATGATAGGCCTCCTCTCCCGCATCGACCGCATTCTCTTCATCCTCTTCCAAGCTCATGTCCACAAACACGGTCGCCGTCAGAAGCTTGACGCCGAGTATGGCAAAGAGCCAGAAGCCGATGGTCGCCGTCCATACCCAGAGCGGCAGGTGGAAGAATTCCGCCCGCACATCTGCCAGCCCAAAGCCCGCGGCAATCCAGGCCGCGATCAGGATCAGGAGCAGCAGCCCCGTGGCCGCCGCCTCTTTTCGTACCTGCCGGTACTTCTCGTAGTTGTTCATTCTGTTTTCCTCCTTGTACAGTCGCACCCCCATGGTGCGTACCGTCATCCCCTATGATGACACGAAGCCGAGGCTTTGTCAAAAAAAGAGAGGCCGCGGAAAATTCCGCGACCCCTTTGGGTAGAGAAAAGTATATCAAACGGTCAGTCAAGGGTCTTGAAGGCCTGATCGAGATCGTAAATGATATCATCGATGTGCTCCGTGCCGATGGACAGGCGAATCGTCGACGGCGTGATGCCAGAAGCGGCGAGTTCCTGCTCGTTCATCTGGGAGTGCGTCGTCGAAGCCGGATGGATGACGAGCGACTTGACATCCGCGACATTGGCCAGCAGGCTGAAGATCTTGAGATGGTCGATGAACTTCTTGGCCGCCTCAGCGCCGCCCTTGATCTCGAACGTGAAGATGGAGATACCACCGTTCGGGAAGTACTTCTTGTAGAGCTCGTGGTCCGGATGATCCGGCAGAGCCGGATGGTTGACCTTCGCGACATGCGGGTTCTTGGCGAGGTAGTCGACGACCTTGAGGGCGTTTTCGACATGGCGCTCGACGCGCAGCGACAGCGTCTCCGTTCCCTGCAGCAGCAGGAACGCGTTGAACGGCGAGAGCGTTGCGCCCTCATCGCGCAGGATCAGCGTGCGGACATACGTAGCGAAGGCCGCTGCGCCGACATCCTTGGCAAAGCTGATGCCGTGGTAGCTCGGGTTCGGGTCAACGAACTGCGGGAACTTGCCCGAAGCGATCCAGTCGAACTTGCCGCCATCGACGAGGACACCGCCGAGCGTCGTGCCATGGCCGCCGATGAACTTCGTGGCCGAATGGACGACGATGTCGGCGCCGTACTCGAACGGGCGCAGCTGATACGGCGTCGCAAACGTGCTGTCGACGACGAGAGGAATCTTGTGCTTGTGCGCGATATCGGCGACAGCCTGGATGTCGATGAGGTTGGCGTTCGGGTTGCCGACAGACTCGATGTAGACGGCACGCGTATTCTCCTTGATGGCCTCCTCGAAGACCTCGACGCCCTTCGTCGGATCGACGAACGTCGTCTCGATGCCGTAGTTCGGGAACGTGTGCTCAAAGAGGTTGTAGGTGCCGCCGTAGATCGTCGTAGCTGCGACGATGTGCTGGCCGTGATGGACGAGTGCCTCGAGCGTGTACGTGACAGCAGCTGCACCAGATGCGACAGCAACGGCAGCGACGCCGCCTTCGAGTGCGGCGATACGCTTGGAGAAGACATCCTCCGTCGGGTTCGTCAGGCGGCCGTAGACGTTGCCGGCATCCTTCAGTGCGAAGCGGTCAGCAGCGTGCTGCGCGTTGTGGAACACGAAGGACGTCGTCTGGTAGATCGGCACAGCGCGCGCGTCCGTGGCGGGGTCAGCCTGCTCCTGACCAACATGCAGCTGCAGTGTCTCAAAATGGTACTTTCTCTCTTCACTCATGAATAACGGCCCCTTTCTATCGGCAAACGTAGCTTAAACATATCTGATTAATATGTTTACATTATAGATGTAACTCTGTAACTTGTCAAGCCAGAAACCTGAAAAAATCAGGACTTTGTCGATACTTTTTTCGCATCATCCGCGACAGGCGTACTCCTGTCCAGAGGCCAGAGGAAGCCGTGCAGGTTAGCATCGTTGACGACGCGCTCCATGCAATTGAGGGCGAGATACGAGGCCGTACCGGCGGCGGAGTACTCATCGTCGAAGAAGTCGGATGCCTTCTTGTGGACGAGCTTGTCCTTCGTGCGGTCGTAGACGATGAGCTGCACTTCCGCGCGGCTGTGCAGGATCATGCCGCGATCCCAGTACCAGCTCATGGTCGTGTACTGCTCGTACTCGGCGAGGACCGGGATGACGACGAGGTCCGCATTGAGCTTCTCAGCAATCGGCTTGGCAAGGTCCTTGATGCGGACCTTGCCCGTCAGCTGCCCCTCCGCCTCATCCCAGGCCGCGAGACAGTCCTTCTCGGGAATGAACTCGACCGCCTTGAGCGTGTCATTGAGCGGCACGTGCAGTGCGCGGTCAATCTTAGTCTCCAGCTGGTCCTGCACCGAAGCGTCCGGCTGCTGCCAACTCTCGATGACGAGCGGGAACTGCGCAATGCGCTGCGGCTGCCGCCCCGCGGCAAGAGCCGGAACCGCGAGCAGGAGCAGCATCAGCATGGTGATGCAGGAACGAGTGATGATGTTTCGCATAAAGATACCTCCTTTGGTTTTGGCGATGAAGTTACGTTTGGCAATGGATGGGTTGACATTGAGGGTGGAAGCGGGGGCTAGTGCGGCCGGGAGGGACAGGGACAACGCTCCGTGGTGCAGCTGGCTAAAAGATTTTTCAGCCTTTAATTTAGCCTTGAAAAGGAACGAAAACGCGCTGCGCTTGGACGATCGTTCTTTTCAAGGAAAGTAGTGCAGGCTGAAAAATCTTTCTTGACGCCAGCTGCGAACACTCCGCTCCTGTCCCCGCCCCTCCCGGCATGCCACGCCGCACGGGCTCCTGCCTCGGGGGCGACCTTCGGATTGTCACTTGCCCCCGCCCCAGACAGGACGAGTTTCAGCCTGCGTTCCTAGACAGAGATATTTCCTCGGCCATGCTAAGTGGCGCAATAGATACTCTCCAAGGAAATTTTCGGGAGAAAAAGGAGCCAAAGGCCGTGGCCGAGGCGCTGACGTAAGCGAAGCTTTGGCAATGGCCGTCAAGAAAATTTTTTCAGGCTACAAGCTGCCCTTGACGAGAATCGTCGTCCAAGCGCAGCGCGTTTAGATTCTCGGCAAGGATTGATTAAAAGCCTGAAAAAATTTTTAGGCCATTGCCCAGCGAAGCGTCGGCAGTGCCTCGGCCACGAGCCGCCTCACCTCGCAAAACTCAGTGAATTGCCTTCTTCTTGAAGCGCCCGCCGACGATGTCGTGGACGGCGTTGATCGTGACGAAGGCGTTCTCGTCTTTCTCGAGCACGATTTCCTTGAGCTTGTCGACCTCGAGGCGCGTGACGACGCAGTAGAGCACTTCCTTGGCCTCGCCCGTGTAGCCGCCCTGCCCGTGCAGCAGCGTGACGCCACGGCCGAGTCGGTCGTTGAGGGCCGAGGTGATCTCATCGTGCTCGTTCGTGACGATCATGACGGCGTACGACTCGTCGAGGCCCTTGATGACGACATCGATCATCTTCGAGATGACGAAGTACGCGACGAGCGAGTACATCGCCTTGTCCCAGCCGTAGAGCAGGCCCGCACTCGACAGGATGAAGAGGTTGATGAACATGACAACCTCGCCGACCGAGAAGACCGACCGGCGATCCATGATGATGGCGACGATCTCCGTGCCGTCGAGCGAGCCGCCCGCACGGATGATCAGGCCGACGCCGAGACCGTCGATGATGCCGCCGAAGATTGCCGCGAGGAACGGGTCATCCGTGACCTTCGGAATCGGCGCGAACACCGCCGACCAGACCGACAGGATGCAGATGGCGATCGTCGTCGCAATCGCGAAATTCTTGCCGATCTGCTTGTAGCCCAGATAGAGGAACGGGATGTTCAAGAGGACCAGGAACACGCCGAGAGACAGCCCCGTGATCGACGACATCATGATCGAGATACCGACAATACCGCCGTCGATGACATTATTCGGGATCAGGAACAGCTCGAGGCCGATGGCCGCGATAAGCGCGCCCAAGAAGATCATCAGGTACTTCTTGACGTAGAATGACGCCTTGCGGTGCTGGCGGATGACGGCCTTCGCCTCCGCACTGCCAGGCAGGTGATGGATATCGTTCATATGATTCTCTCCTACTTTCTCTTTTACTTTCTTCCTATTTAACTTTATTATAGCGAAAAAGGATACAGTCAGCCATGAAATTCTTATGAAAATGGGCAAATCTGTTACAGAAATCTTTTCGTATTGCTCATCCGTGAGAAACTCATCGGTTTTTCACTTCTTTCTCCGTATTTCTTCATATTGTTTGGCGAGTATGATTGACTTTGATTGACTTTGATGATATTATGGAAATACAGAAAGGTGTGAACGCCATGCTTACGGAAGAACGATATGCGACCATCCTGCGCATCCTCAAAGAGAAACAGGCGGTGACAGTCCCAGAACTCACCCGGGCGCTCTGCACATCGGAATCTACCATCCGGCGCGACCTGACCGCGCTCCACAAGCGCGGCATGCTCTACAAAGTCTACGGCGGCGCGACCTCCATCGACAGCAACTACACCGCAATGGAAGAAGACATGCCGACCAAGAGCAGCCGCTGCACCGAAGAGAAGATCGCCATCGCGCGGCGGGCGGCCAGCCTCGTGACCCGCAAGGATTTCGTCTACATCGATGCCGGGTCGACGACGCTGCACATGGTAGACTTCCTGCAGGAGCGCCAGGCCGTCTATGTGACGAACGGGCTGCCGCATGCCTCGCGCCTGTCCCTCAAGGGCTTCAAAGTCTTCCTGCTCGGGGGACGCCTCAAGGCCGTCACCGAAGCCGTCATCGGCACGGAGGCCCTGCGCAACCTAGAGCTCTACAATTTCACCAAGGGATTCTTCGGTGCCAATGGCATCAGCATCAAGTCCGGCTTCTCCACGCCGGACTCGAGCGAGGGACTCGTCAAGAGCGAGGCCCTCTCGCGCTGTGAGCACGCCTACGTGTTGGCCGATCAGTCGAAGTTCAATAAGATCTCGCCGATCACCTTCGCCAACATCTCGAGTGCGACCATCATCACCGGACATCTAAGAGACAAGAAGTATCGGGATTGCACGACAATCCTGGAAGGAGAGTAAGAGAAGAATGATCTACACCGTAACTTTCAACCCGTCGCTCGACTACATCGTCCGCCTCGATTCCTTCACCGCAGGCGAGATCAACCGCGTGAACTACGAGCAGGTCCTCGGCGGCGGCAAGGGCATCAACGTCTCCATCGTCCTCGGCAACCTCGGCCATGAGAGCACCGCGCTCGGCTTCACGGCAGGCTTCACGGGCGAAGAGATCAAGCGCCAGCTCGACGGCTTCGGCGTCAAGCACGACTTCGTCCAGCTGCCGGAGGGCTTCACGCGCATCAACGTCAAAGTCAAGGCCGAGAAAGAGACCGAGATCAATGGCCAGGGCCCAGATATCAGCGAGGCAAAGCGCGAAGAGCTCTTCGCCAAGCTCGACAAGCTCACCGAGGGCGACACCCTCGTGCTCGCCGGCTCCATCCCGAAGACGCTGCCGGATGACATCTACGAGAAGATCATGGCCCGCCTCGAGGGCCGCGGCATCCGCATCATCGTCGATGCCGAGAAGAAGCTCCTTCTCAACGTCCTCAAGTACCATCCGTTCCTCATCAAGCCGAACAACCACGAGCTCGGCGACATGTTCGGCGTCAAGCTCACGACGGACGAGGAGATCATCACCTACGCCAAGAAGCTCCAGGAGAAGGGCGCGCAGAACGTCCTCATCTCGATGGCCGGCGATGGTGCCATCCTGCTGACGGCAGATGGCCAGCACTACAAGAGCCCGGCCCCGAAGGGCAAGCTCATCAACTCCGTCGGCGCTGGCGATTCGATGGTCGCAGGCTTCATCACGGGCTACACGGAGTCGCAGGGCGACTTCGAGACCGCCTTCCACATGGGCGTCGCTACGGGCTCGGCTTCCGCGTTCAGCGAGAACCTCGCCACGCGCCCGGAAGTTGAGGCACTCTTAAAGACAATCATCTGATTCATTCTATATACAGTTAAGGGGAGAAATCTATGCGTATCACTGACTTGCTCAAGAGCGAGAGCATCGCCCTTGGCCAAAAGCCTGCTGACAAGCAGTCAGCAATCCGTCAGCTCGCTGACCTCATGGCAGCCTCTGGCAATCTTTCCGACAAGGAACAGTACCTCAAAGACGTCTTCGCCCGCGAAGCTTCGGGCACGACGGGCCTCGGCGACGGCATCGCGACGCCGCATGCCAAGAGCACGGGCGTCAAAGAAGCCGGCCTCGCCGCCATGACGGTGCCTGCAGGCATGGACTTTGAGTCCATGGATGGCAAACCGGCCCGCCTGTTCTTCATGATCGCGGCACCGGATTCCGCCAACGACGCACACATCCAGATCCTGCAGCAGCTCGCCATGATGATCATGGACCCGGACTTCAAGGAAGCCCTGATCGCCGCCAAGACGAAAGAAGAGTTCCTGCACCTCATCGACCTCAAGGAAGATGACAAGTTCGAAGCGCCAAAGGCAGAAGCCGCAGCCTCTGAGGGCGAAGCCGTCGACGCTGCACCGGCAAGCGACCACATCCAGATCCTCGCCGTCACGGCCTGCCCGACGGGCATTGCCCACACCTTCATGGCAGCCGAGAGCCTCGAGCAGCACGCCAAGAAGCGCGGCATCTCCATCAAGGTCGAGACAAACGGCTCTGGCGGTGCCAAGAACATCCTGACAGATGCTGAGATCGCCGCTGCTGACGGCATCATCGTCGCAGCCGACAAGAACGTCGCCATGGCCCGCTTCAACGGCAAGAAAGTCGTCATCACGAAGGTCGCCGACGGCATCAACAAGGCCGATGAGCTCATCGACCGCGCCCTCAAGGGCGATGCGCCGGTCTACCACGCATCGGGCAGCGACACGGAAGAGAGCGCTGCCGACGTCCAGGGCGAGAGCCTCGGCCGCCAGATCTACAAGCACCTGATGAACGGCGTCTCGCACATGCTGCCGTTCGTCGTCGGCGGTGGTATCCTCATCGCTCTGGCCTTCCTGTTCGATGATTACTCCATCGACCCGAAGAACTTCGGCTCCAACACGCCGCTCGCAAAATTCTTCAAGGACATCGGCGGTGCCTCCTTCGGCTTCATGCTGCCGGTCCTCGCCGGTTTCATCTCCATGTCGATTGCTGACCGCCCGGGTCTCGCCGTCGGTTTCTTCGGCGGTGCACTCGCTGGCACGACGGGCTCCGGCTTCCTCGGCGCCCTGATTGCCGGCTTCCTCGGCGGCTACATCGTCAACTTCCTCAAGAAGGCATCGAAGTGCCTGCCGGAGTCCCTCGAGGGCATCAAGCCGATGCTCATCTACCCGTTCTTCGGCATCCTGATCATGGGCTTCATCAGCCTCTTCATCATCGCGCCGCCGGTCTCCGCCATCAACGGCTGGATGGTCGACACGCTGAAGAACATGGACCCGTCGGCCCGCATCTTCATGGGCATGATCGTCGCTGGCATGATGGCCGTCGATATGGGTGGCCCGATCAACAAGGCTGCTTACGTCACGGGCACGGGCCTCTTGGCTTCCGGTGAGTTCCACGTCATGGCTGCCGTCATGGCAGGCGGCATGGTCCCGCCGCTCGCAATTGCCCTCTGCACGACGTTCTTCAAGAACCGCTTCACGGAGAGCGAGCGCAAAGCCGGTATCACGAACTACGTCATGGGCCTCTCCTTCATCACCGAGGGTGCCATCCCGTTCGCCGCAGCTGACCCGCTGCGCGTCATCCCGGCCTGCGTCGTCGGCTCGGCCGTCACGGGTGCCCTGACAATGGCCTTCGACTGCACGCTGCGCGCACCGCACGGCGGCATCTTCGTCGTCCCGACCATCGGCAACCCGCTGATGTACCTCGTATCGATCCTCGTCGGCGCCGTCGTCGGCTGTGCGATTCTCTCGATCCTCAAGAAGCCGCTCAAGAACGGTGAAGACAAATAATTACATTCAGTTATAAGTAAAGAGCGCTGGACCGTGTTCTCCACGGTTCAGCGCTCTTTTTGACTGTTCATTTTTATCCACAAAGAAATCCACAACTGTGGATAAACCTCATTTCCTTCGATTTTAATCCGATTTCCTACAATAATATATACAGGCCACTGTGCATATTGTGGTTAAAATCAACACCGCTTGTCCACAAATTCTGTGGATAATGTGGATAAGTCCGTGGATAACCCCATATATACACTGCACTTCTGCCCGCATCCCCATATATTGGGTTTCAGCCTCGCGAGTTTCCCACGTCAGCCTGTGGATATCTAGAGAAGCGCTGCGATGACTTATGCACAGCCTCTCACTTCCACTCCCGATACGGATGGTGAATCAGGCTCGAATTGTAATAGCGCACATCGCCCGAGACCTCCTGCCCGATCCAGTCGGGCTTTTCAAACACAGCGTCCTCTTGAGGCAGCTCGATTTCCGCCACGATGAGCCCTTCATTGGCCCCCGCGAACACATCGACCTCCCAAGTGAAGCCGCCATACGGCACGAGGCAGCGCCGCTTCTCGATCAGTGGCTGCTCGCAGAGAGCCAGCATGGCCTCCGCATCAAGAAGTGGGATCTCGTACTCGAACTCCGCACGCCGTATGCCCTCATTTCGCCCCTTGACCGTGAGGAAGCCTTTCTCTCCCTTGATGCGCACTCGCACCGTGCGCTCTGGCACCGATGAGAGGTATCCCTGCGCGATGCGCACACCTTCATCCTGCGGCCGCCAGCCCTCCTTGACAAGGAACTTGCGTTCAATCTCTGCTGCCATATCCATCATCCTTTCTCTATGGTCTCCCCCCATTCTACCATCTATCCATCGATTTTTCAGGCTTGCCCGCTACGATATGGTGTGGATACGAATAAAGTAATTGCACATCCCACACACTTTCCTTATAATGTAACTATAAATATATCCTGCTAGAATAACAGGGATTTATGCTTGATTTCGAGAAAAGAAGGTATCATTTTGCAAACAAATCCGATCCCTCCTCGCCAGCCGCGCCGTTCACGCCGCCGGCACCGAGGTCTCTTTTGGGGACTCCTGATCGTCGCCTTTATCGCGGCGGCCGCCATGGGCGCGCTCTTCGCGTCGAACAGCCTGCTCGACAAGTCGGCCGATGACGTCGTCGAGGAGGGCCTGCTGACCGCCAAGGACAAGACGACCATCATGATCATGGGCGTCGATGAGCGTGACGATGACGTCGGCCGCAGCGACACGCTGATGGTCGCGACGCTCGACCCAAAGAAGGATCAGGCCGCGCTGATGTCCGTCCCGCGCGATACCCGCGTCAAGATCAAGGGCCACGGCTGGGATAAGATCAACGCCGCCTACGCCTACGGCAGTGCCAAGGGCGGCCCTGAGGCAGGCGAGAAGCTCGCGCAGCGCACCGTCGAGGACTTCCTCGGCGTCAACATGGACCACTACGTCGTCGTCAACATCCAGGCCTTCCAGAAAATCATCGACGCCATCGGCGGCATCGACATCGATGTCGAGAAGCGCATGTACTACGAAGACCCGTGGGACGATGACGGCGGCCTGATCATCGACCTCCAGCCGGGCATGCAGCACATGGACGGCAAGACGGCCGTCACCTATGTGCGCTACCGCGACGAAGAAGGCGACATCGGCCGCATCAAGCGCCAGCAGAAGTTCATGAAGGCCTGCATGGACAAGGTCACATCCCCGGCCATCATCCCGAAGCTGCCGAGCGTCATCGGTGAAGTCATGTCCTCCGTCAAGACCGACCTCTCCTTCCGCCAGCTGCTCGAGTTCGCGGGCACACTCAAGGAAGCCCAGAAGAACGGCCTCAAGACCGAGATGGTACCGGGCAAGCCGCTCTACATCGACGGCGTCAGCTACTGGATCCCAGACCTCCAGAAGCTGCGCACGACGCTGGCCGAGACACTCGGCATCACGCTGAACGCCAGCGAGAAGGCCCAGCTCGAACGCACGCAGCACGAGTACGAGAGCTCCATCCCGGCGGGTGCGACCTCTGCCCCGTCGACGACGAAGGCGAAGAGCAGCTCGAGCTCGAGCAGCGCCAAGAGTTCGAGCTCGAGCAAGAGCAGTTCGAGCAGCAACAGCTCCAGTTCGAGGAGCACGAGCCGCTCGAGCTCCGAAGGGACGGGCGACCACTCCACGAGCAGCTCGCATGCAGGCAGCACGCACACGACAGCAGCCCCGGCCGAGACGGCGCCAGCCGCTCCGACGCGCAGCAGCAACACGGCAAAGACACAATAAGACACCGTCTTTCGACAAGCATACCAATGTGAGCCTTTCCTGCCAAACAAATTGTAGGAAGGGCTCATATTATTATGGCAACTTATTTCACTATTAATAAATTATATTTGTGTTTTTATTGCCACAACAATATAATAGTATGCAACACGTTTTTACAGTTTGAACATGGTTGTAACTAAAGTTTACTGTAAAATGTAACGTTTATCACAAATATAACTCAATAACCCTATCATAAACGTCAGCCTTGCTTTCCCCATCGCCTGACGAGCGCGATTCTGCGCAGACAAGAAGCAAAGCAAGAAAGGAAGTATCCCCCATGAGCAAATTGACGGACCAGGCATTAGCCTTGCATAAAGAGCATCACGGCAAGATCGAGATGCACAGCAAAGTCCCCCTCCAGAAGGCCAAGGACCTGACGCTGGCCTATTCGCCTGGCGTCGCTGCACCGTGCCTCGAGATCAAGAAGGACTACAATAAAATCTACGACTACACCAACAAGGGCAACACGGTCGCCGTCGTGACGAACGGCAGCGCCGTCCTCGGCCTCGGCAACATCGGCGCTGGCGCCGGCCTGCCAGTCATGGAGGGCAAGTCCATCCTGTTCAAGGGCTTTGCCGGCGTTGATTCCGTCCCCATCTGCCTTGACACGCAGGACGTCGACGAGATCGTCCGCGCCGTCGAGCTCATGGCTCCGACGTTTGGCGGCATCAACCTCGAGGACATCAAGGCACCGCAGTGCTTTGACGTCGAGCGCCGCCTGCGCGAGACACTCGACATCCCGGTCTTCCACGATGACCAGCACGGTACGGCCATCGTCGTCGTCTCGGCGCTGATCAACGCCTTCAAGCTCACGGGCCGCAAGTTCGAGGAGTCGAAGTTCGTCCTCAACGGTGCCGGCGCTGCCGGCCAGGCCATCACGCGCCTGATCCACAGCATGGGCGGCCGCGACATCATCCTCTGCGACCGCATGGGCGCCATCTACGAGGGTCGTCAGGAAGACATGAACCCCTACAAGGATGATATCGCCAAGATCACGAATCCGCAGCACGAGAAGGGCCAGCTCGCCGATGTCATCAAGGATGCCGACGTCTTCATCGGCGTCTCCATCGCCGGTGCCGTCACGCAGGACATGGTCCGCTCCATGAAGAAGGACCCGATTGTCATGGGCATGGCCAACCCGACGCCGGAGATCATGCCGGACGAGGCCTATGCTGCCGGTGCCCGCATCGTCTGCACGGGCCGCAGCGATTACCCGAACCAGGTCAACAACCTGCTGGCCTTCCCGGGCATCTTCCGCGGCGCCCTCGACGTACGCGCCAAGGAGATCAATGAGGAGATGAAGATGGCCGCAGCAGAGGCCATCGCCGATCTCATCGACGAGACAGAGCTCGACGAGCAGCACGTCATCACGAGCCCGTTCGACCCGCGCGTCGCCCCACACGTCGCCGCAGCCGTAGCAGGTGCCGCCATCAAGACCGGCGTCGCCCGCCTCACCGACATCACGCCCGAACAGGTCGCCGAGCACACCCGCCAGCTTCTCGCAAATGAGAACGCCAGCGAGGCCTGAGCCTGACAGCATATCGCATCGCATACAGAAAGAGCCGGACACCAGCAAGGTGTCCGGCTTTCTTGTTGCAGTAGTTTCACTGCCCGCCTATAATAGAGACAGGAATCCATTGTACGAAGAAGAATGAGAAAGGAAGGATAGTATGAACGCCATCTTCACCCGCACGAGCGTCCGCAAGTTCGAGGACAGGCCCGTAGAAAAAGAAAAGATTGAGAAACTGCTTCAGGCTGGCTTTGTCGCGCTGTCGGCGGGCAACCAGCAGCCCTGGGAATTCTATGTCGTGACGAAGCGCGAGACGATTGAGGCACTTGCTAAGACGAGCCCCTATGCCGTATCGGCCGCTAAAGCCCCCGTCGTGCTCGTCATCGCCGCCCGCAAGGACGTCATCTTCCCGGGCATCACCGACATCGACTGCGCCATTGCCACGGAGAACCTCTGGCTCGAACTCGAAGAGCTCGGCCTCGGCGGTGTCATGATGGCCGTTTCCCCCGTCCCGGACCGCATGGAGAAAGTCGGCAAGCTCCTCAACCTGCCCGACAACCAGTACGCGTTCGCCCTGCTGCCCTTCGGCTACCCCGTCGGCAAGAAACCACAGGTAGACCGCTACGACGCCAAGAAGATCCACTGGGTCGAGTGAGGCTATAAACACTTTGTCGCATTCTTGCGAAAATGATATAATGAACAAAGAAAGAAGCTACCGATAGACGGTTGGCCCTTATAAAAACGAGTTACAAATAGCCGCTCAGTTTCCTAGGCCGAGGCGATTATTTGTGTCTCTTGACACTAAAGCCAAGCAAGCCACTCTTCAGTAAAGGAGTGGCTTACTTATTTTGTAGAAGAGCCCTCTCACAGAACAATAAACTATGCTATACTAGGTATGTTGCCGCCCCTATACTGGCAACAGGAAGGGGGCTTATTTACAGTGGACGTTATATTTATTATAAATACCAAATAATAATATTCGTATTTTTAATAAATTTCGCTGTTCACTCTTTCTCGCATCAAGCGCAGCCGGAGCCGCAACGAGCGCTCATCGAAAGGGCTACTACAGCTGGGCGCAACGCTACGCCCTCTATCCCGTTTGCATTCACGTTCGGGAATACTTTTCGCATGATCTGGTAGGCACCGTTGACATCGGCATTGATTTTCCGGCCATCGTTCGCTTGGAACAGGCCGCGAT
>ENA-OQCL01000030-OQCL01000030.1-human-gut-metagenome-genome-assembly--contig:-NODE-30-length-71238-cov-6.946886_pt1 | contig 71238 bp, 60 predicted proteins | sample MGYA00242502_ERZ504586 | MGnify/ENA primary metagenome ERZ504586 (study PRJEB26092, sample SAMD00036316) | human gut metagenome | host: Homo sapiens | study: EMG produced TPA metagenomics assembly of... | reverse complement strand
CGCCCGGAGCCGGAGCCGGACGACCGACCGACGGAGCCGGAGGCGGCACGGAGCGCCGTGAGCGCCCGCGCGAGCGCGGCGCAAGCTACGACTATGACGAGCGCCGCGGCAGCTACAACTACGACGAGCGCCGCCGCTATGAGGAGCGGCGCGGTTACGACAGGGGCTACGACCGCGGCTATGACATGGGCTACGACCGGGGCTACGACGCGGCGCGCCGGGGCGCGCGCTCGGAGCGCGAGTGGCTCATAGCGCTCATCCTCTCGGCCTTTGTGGGCGTTTTGGGGGTACACCGCTTCTACGTGGGCAAGATAGGCACGGGCATCCTGTGGCTTTTGACGGGCGGCTGCTTCGGCATAGGCTGGCTGGTGGACCTCATCACCATCGCCTGCGGCAAGTTCCGGGACAAGGAGGGCCGCCTGCTGAGCCCGCGATAAAAAAGGTATTGACAGAGAGCCGGGAGCGTGCTATTATAATAAGGCTCTCAATATCGCGGGGTGGAGCAGTCCGGTAGCTCGTCGGGCTCATAACCCGAGGTCAGTGGGTTCAAATCCCCTCCCCGCAACCAAACGCGCGCCACACGGCGCGCGTTTTTTTTGTTGCAAATCGCATCGCCGAGGACGAGAAGGATGAAAAGGCCGCCCGGGGGGTGGTTGGAGGAACTCGCCGTTTTGTCCTGCTGGACTTTAGGTTGGTGCTGCAAATCCATCCCCGTTTCTTTGGGCAAGACCAAAGAAATGGGGTGGAACATGCAGCACCAACCTAAAGTCCAGCAGAACAAACCGGCGAGTTCCTCCCCGCCAAACCCCACAACTCCGCGTTGACAAAGGCGCACGGCTGTGGTGTAATATGTATGAGGAGCGGCACATTTTTCCGGCGGGCGCGCCGGGTATGCGGGGTGATAGCTTGAAGAACACCTGCCTTGTCCTGAGCCTCTGCTTTGCGGTGTCCGGCCTTATCCAGACCGTCACCGCGCTGTGCCTGTATTTCGCGGGAGGCGCCCCTATCTCCCTCCTGGTGACATCCGCCATCGGCGGCAGCTTCCTCTTCGCCGCCCTCGTCCTGTTCATCTCAGGACGCTGCCAGCTGAGGCGCAAGAGAGACGAGTTTTCCTTATGAGCCGCGCGCATCTGCGCGCAAAAAACAGGCGGCCCCATCTCGGGGCCGCCTGTTGCTGCTTTTACGCTCACATGAGGCTGCGATAGAGCGCCTCGATCTCGGCGACGCTGGTGTCGCGCGGGTTGCCGGGGCAGCAGGCGTCCGCAAAGGCGCTCTCGGACAGGAAGGCCACGTCCTCCTCCTTCAGGATGCCCTTCAGGTCGGCCGGGATGCCCACGTCCGCGGACAGCTGCTTCACCGCCGCCACGGTGGCGTCCGCCGCGGCCTCGTCGCTCATCGCGTCGATGCCCTCGACTCCCATCGCCTTGCCTATCGCACGGTAGCGCGCGCCCGCCGCGGGCTTGTTGTACTCCAGCCCCGTCGGCAGGATGATGGCGCAGGCCACGCCGTGCGGCGTGTCATACAGCGCGCTCAGTCCGTGGGCCATGGAGTGTACTATGCCCAGACCCACGTTCGAAAAGCCCATGCCCGCGATATACTGGCCCAGGGCCATGCCCTCGCGGCCGTCCGGGTCGTCCTTCACCGCGGCGCGCAGGCTGGAGGAGATGAGCCGGATGGCCTCCAGATGGAACATGTCCGAAATGGCGCAGGCGCCCTTCGTGATGTAGCCCTCGATGGCGTGGGTCAGCGCGTCCATGCCCGTCGCCGCCGTCAGCGCGGGCGGCATCGAGGCCATCATGTCCGGGTCAACCACCGCGACCTCGGGGATGTCGTTCGTGTCCACGCAGACGAACTTGCGCTTTTTCTCCACGTCGGTGATGACGTAGTTTATCGTGACCTCCGCGGCGGTGCCGGCGGTCGTCGGGACCGCTATCGTGAACACAGCGTGCTGCTTCGTCGGCGCCACGCCCTCAAGGGAGCGCACGTCCGCGAACTCGGGGTTGTTTATGATGATGCCGATGGCCTTCGCCGTGTCCATGACCGAGCCGCCGCCCACGGCCACGATGCAGTCCGCGCCCGAGGCCTTGAAGGCCGCGACGCCGCTCTGGACGTTCTCGATGGTCGGGTTCGGCTTGATGTCGCTGAATACCTCGTAGGGGATGCCCGCCGCGTCGAGCAGGGCCGCGACCTTCGCGCTGCCGCGCTTTAAGCCGCTGGAGCCGACGGTGAGGAAGACCTTCTTATAGCCCCGGCCCTGGAGCTCCGGGACGATGTTCTCGATGGCCCCGTGGCCGTGATAGGATATGGTGTTGAGTACGATGCGGTTTGCCATAGCGCATTTCTCCCTTTGATGTTCGATTTTCGGAAATCAGTTGCATTGTTAATCCTTTAACGGGTATATATTAGTCTCTGCAAGGGGCGATGTCAAGGGCTTTGCGGCAATTTTTCGCCCGCCTTCCTCAGCTTGACTTCGGGTGGGGAAGAGGTTATCATTCTCGAAAAGGGGGAGTTTGGATGAAGACGAAATACAGGCTCGCGGCGCTCGTCCTGGCGGCGCTGCTCCTTGTCCTGGGCGGCTGCGGCGCGGAGGAGCCCCCGGCGGCGGACTACGGCTCCGGCGGCGCGGGGCAGGCCTCGGATGCCGGGCAGGCCCCGGGCGCGGGGCAGGCTGAGGATGTGGGGGAGACCTCCGGGCCCCCGGCGGTGCCGGACCCCATACGCGCGCTCGACGGCGCGCAGCGTGATTTTGAGAGCGGCGTGGAGCTGGAGGTCTCGGGCGAGGTCTTCGTATTCGACAGGCACGTCTACGATTTCCAGGCCCCCGAGAGCCTGACGGACAGCTCGGATCTCCTCACCTACAAGCTGCTCTGCCAGGGCGCGGGCCTGGGGCTTGAGAGCATGTACCAGGATGGGACCTACCGTGAGTATGCCCTCGTTTGGGAGGACTATGTGCTCGGCTACCTGACGACGGATGTGGGCTGCTGGACGCTCTACATCCCCGACAGCCTGGAGCTGGACGACAGCCCGTCCGAGTCCGGAGAAAGCTCCGGCGGCTCCGGCGGCATTTCCGGCGGATTCCAGAACGACTCCTTCGGCATCGTGGTGGAGCCGGGCGAGCAGGTCCCGGATTCCGTACCGCAGGAGTACCGCTGCGAATCCTGCGGCGGCAGCGGGGACTGCGCGGCCTGCGGCGGCGACGGCTGGGCCGACAACATCTACTACGGCGAGCACGACGCCTTCGAGTGCGGCGTCTGCGACGGCAGCGGCGACTGCCCCGTCTGCGAGGGCGAGGGCGTCTGGATAATAGGCTGAGGCGCGCGAAAGCCCCGCTCCCGTGAAGGGGCGGGGCTTTTTTTGCGTTTTCGCCCGCGGCGGTTCAGCCGGCGAGGCGGCAGGCGACGCGGTGGGTGGGGGAGAGCTCGCGCAGGGGCACCTCGCCGCGGCAGGCCTCCGTCGCGTGGGGGCAGCGCGGGGCGAAGCGGCAGCCCGGCGGCGGGTTCACGGGGGAGCTCACCTCCCCGCGCAGCAGCTGCGGCGGGCGGCCCCGGCGGCTCAGATCCGTTGTCGGGATGGCCGAGAGCAGCGCCTGCGTATAGGGGTGCAGGGGATGGCTGAAAAGCTCAGTCTTTTCCGCCTGCTCCACTATGCGGCCCATATACATGACGGCGATCTCGTCGCTTATATGCCGCACGACGGCCAGATCGTGGGTTATGAACATATAGGCCAGGCCCCGCTGCTCCTGCAGATCCATAAGCAGGTTCAGGATCTGAGCCTGGATGGACACGTCCAGGGCCGAGACGGGCTCGTCGCAGACGACGAACTTCGGCTCCGTTACCATGGCCCGGGCGAGGCCAACGCGCTGGCGGCGGCCGCCGTCCAGCTCGTGCGGATAGCTGTCCGCATACTCCGCGGGCAGGCCGCAGAGCTCCATCGTGTCCAGCACGCGCTCCCGCGCCTGCGCCCGGGGCAGGCCCCGGCAGATCTCGCGCAGCGGCTCCGCCACAAGGTCGAAGACCGTCATCCTCGGGTCGAGGGAGCTGTAGGGGTCCTGGAACACCATCTGCATGTCCCGGCGCGCGGAGCGCAGCTGCCTGCGGCCGAGGGCGCTGATGTCCTCGCCCCGGAAGAGCACCTGGCCGGCGCTGGGCTTCTCCAGGCGCAGCACCGTCCGGCCCAGGGTGCTTTTGCCGCAGCCGGATTCCCCGACCACGCCCAGGGTGCGGCCCGCGCCCAGCGCCAGGTCCACGTCCTCGACGGCGTGCAGCAGGCCGCCGCCGGCCTTGAAAAACTTGCTCAGGCCCCTTGTCTCCAGCAGAACTTCCGCCATGCTTCAGCCCTCCTTCCAGCGGTGGTGGCAGGCGATGAGATGCCCGTCCCGCTCCCGCGGCGCCGGCGCGCAGCGGCGGCAGAGCTCCGTACACTCCGGGCAGCGCTCCGCAAAGGCGCAGCCGGGCGGCAGGCGCGTCGGCTCCGGCATGTGGCCGGGGATGGGTTCGAGCCTGGGCTTCAGCTCGCCCAAATCCGGGGCGCAGCGCAGCAGGCCCCGGGTATAGGGGTGGTTCTCCCCGCCGCCGAACACCTGCTCCACCCGGCCCAGCTCCACGATGCGTCCCGCGTACATGACCGCCACGCGGTCGCAGAAGCCCGCGACGACGCCCAGATCGTGGCTTATGAGCAGCACCGTCGTGCCCAGCTCCTCCTGCAGGCGGCGCATCATGTCCAGGATCTGCGCCTGGATGGTGACGTCCAGCGCCGTCGTCGGCTCGTCCGCCAGCAGCAGCTCCGGCTCGGCTATGAGCGCCATGGCGATGACCACGCGCTGCTTCATGCCGCCTGAGAACTGGTAGGGGTAGTCCCCCGCGCGCGAGGCCGGGATGCCGACCATGTTCAGCACCCTGTCCACCCGCCCGCGCCGCTCCTCCCGGCCCATGGCGGGAAAGTGCAGCTTCAGCACCTCGCCTATCTGCTCGCCCACCGTCTGGACGGGGTTCAGGCTCGTCATCGGGTCCTGGAATATCATCGAGACGCGCCGGCCGCGCAGGCCCAGCATATACGCCTCGCCCTGCTCCAGCAGCTCGTCCCCGCTGAAGACTATGCTCCCGCCCGTTATTTCGCCCACGCGCTCGGGCAGCAGGCCCAGGATGGAGAGCGCCAGCGTCGTCTTGCCCGCGCCCGTCTCCCCGACAAGGCCCAGCTTCTCGCCGCGCGCCGCGTCGAGGTCGAGGCCGTTAAGCGCGCAGACGTACTCATCCCCGCGCCTGTACCTGACGCGGAGGTCCTTCACCTCAAGCAGCTTTTTTCCGGCAGTTTCCATGCGCGCCACCTCAGCGTCCGGCGCGCGGGTCGAAGGCGTCCCTCAGCCCGTCGCCGATGAAGTTCACGGCCATGACCGCCAGGCAGATGCAGATGCCAGGCGCAAGGCCCAGATAGGGATAGTAGCGGATGTTCAGCATGTTCTCCGAGATGATGGTGCCCCACTCCGGCGTGGGCGAGGCCACGCCCAGGCCGAGGAAGCCCATGGAGGAGATGCTGAGGATGATCTGCCCCAGGGTCAGCGTCGCGGAGACGACGATGGGGCCTATGCCGTTAGGCAGGATGTGGCGCAGGATGACCTTCGCGGAGCCGCAGCCGAAGCTGCGCGCGGCCTCGATGTAGTCCAGCCCGCGCAGGGTCAGCACGGCGGAGCGCACCACCCGCGCAAAGCGCGGCACCTGGCTGACGGCCAGGGAGATGATGAGGTTTGCCAGCCCGCTGCCCAGGGCCGTGAGTATGGCCATCGCCAGGAGCACCGGGGGTATGGCCATCAGCATGTCGATAAAGCGCATGAGCAGCGTGTCGATCCGCCCGCCGAAGTAGCCCGCCGCGCCGCCTATGACACAGCCCGCGACAAAGGCGATGGCGATGGTGGCGATGCCGCCGAAGAGCGAGATGCGCCCGCCGTAGAGGATGCGCGCGAGCAGATCCCGCCCCAGCTCATCCGTGCCGAGGGGGTGCTCCGCGCAGGGGGAGCGCAGCTTGTTGAAGACGTCCTGGTGTATCATGTCCGAATAGGACATGTAGAGCGGGGCCAGCAGGATGGCCAGGGCCATGAGCCCGAGGAGCACGACGCCCGCCATGGCGAGCCTGTTGCGCCTGAAGCGGGCGGCGGCGAGCCGCCAGCTGCCGTGGACAGAGGAGGAACCTTGTTTCTTCATCCGCTCACCCCCCTCAGGCCGCCAGGTCGATGCGCGGGTCCACCTTCGCGCAGATGAGGTCCACGATGAGGTTTATGAGGCCCACGATGACGGCGACGAGGATGACCGTGCCCATGACGACGGGCACGTCCCGGCTCTTGACCGCGTTTATGAGCAGGGAGCCGAGGCCGGGGATGGTGAAGATGGTCTCCGTGACGATGGCCCCGCCCATGCAGCCGGCGAAGCTGATGCCCACCTGGGTGATGACCGGCACGAGGCTGTTGCGCAGGGCGTGGCGGCTCAGCACCCGGGCGCGGGAGGCGCCCTTGGAGCGGGCGGTGCGGATGTAGTCCTGCCGCAGCACGTCGAGCATGCTGGTGCGGCTCATGCGTATCATGGAGGCCAGGGTGTTCGCCCCCAGCACCAGGGCGGGCAGGATGAAGTGGCTGAGACTGCCGACGCCCGTCGCCGGAAGCCAGCCCAGCGTCAGGCAGAACAGCAGCTGGCAGAGCAGCGCCAGCCAGAAGGGCGGGAAGGAGAAGAGCAGCATCGCCAGCAGCATGAAGCCGTAGTCCAGCAGGCTGTACTGCTTCACCGCCGAGGCTATGCCCAGGGGTATGCCCAGCGCCACGGCCCAGAGCGTCGAGCAGAGGGCCAGGAAAAACGTGTCGGGCAGGCGCTGGCGGAAGCTTTCGAGCACCTCCAGCCCCGTCACCCAGGAGGTGCCGAAGTCCAGGCGTACGACGCCGAGGATGTAGTTTATATACTGCACGATGATGGGCTTGTCGAGCCCCATCTCATGCTCCAGGGCGGCCACCTGCTCCGCGTGCGTCCGCGCCCAGGATCTGCCGCGCGGGATTGCCCGGGGCGAGGGACATGACGAAGTAGAGGATGAGCGTCACGCCCAGGATGACCGGTATGAGCATGACAAGGCGCTTTATGGTGTATTTTACGAGATACATGCCGCTTGCCCCCTCTCAGTCCCAGCTCCAGCGGTAGAAGTTGTAGGTGCCGAGACAGTGCGCCTCGACGCCCTGCAGGTGTGTGCTGTAAGCCACGGCGATGAGCCCGTTGTACAGCGGGACGAGGTATGCCTCCTCGGTTATGATGTTGCAGGCCTCGGCGTAGTAGGGCTCCCGCTCCTCGCCCTGGGCCTCGCGGCCCTGCACGAAGAGGGAGAAGATCTCATCCGCGCGGGGGTACTTGCAGTTTTTCGTGTAGGCGTAGCCGGGGGTGGTGTTGAAGAAGGTCGAGGCCCCGTCGGCGTCCACCATGGAGCTGAGCTGCTCGCGGATGACGGCGTCGTAATCTCCCGCCAGCTGCAGCTGGGTGTAGCTTGAGCTGTCCACCGCCGTGACCGTCGCCGCGATGCCCAGCTCTATGAGCTGGGACTGGATTATCTTCGCCACCGTCTCGCAGGCCGTGCCGCTCTGGCAGAGTATCTCGAAGCTCTCGCCCGAGTAGGAGCTCGCCGCGAGATAGTCGAGGGCCTTTTCCCTGTCGTAGGCCACGGTCTCGAGGCCCTCCGAGGGGTAGCCCGCGTAGATGGGGCACATGTCTATGTCGAGGATGGTCGCGCAGCCGCTGTTCGCACCCTCGTTCACCTCGTCCTTGTCTATGCCGCACTGGACGGCCCGGCGGAAGTTCAGGTCCTCGCCCGGGCGCCCGCCCCAGACCGCAAGATAGAGCGTGATGCGCCCCGTCGAGTCCGCGTAGTCCCAGGTGACGTCCCCGCCCTCCTTCAGGTGGAGGCAGGAGTCGATGGGCGGGTTGCGCACGGCGTCGTAGTCGCCGTTTTCGAGGCCTATCATCTGCGTCGAGACGTTCGGCACTATGGCGATGGTGACCTCCTTGATGGCCGGCTCGCCGCGCCAGTAGCCGTCGTTGGCGCGCAGGACGATCTTCTCGCCGTTTATGACCTCGTCGAGGGTGTAGGGGCCGGTGCCTATGGGGGCTTTGAGGTAGCCCTCGTCCCCGACTTCGTCGTAATAGGCCTTGCAGCAGATGCCGCCGAGGCGCGAGGCCACGCCGTAGAGGAAGCCCGCGTAGGGCGCCGTGAGGTAGATGTTCACCGTGTAGTCGTCCACGATCTCGCAGCGCTCGTAGTTCACGAAGAGTCCCGCGCCCAGGGGGCCGGCGGCGCCCTTGTCGTAGGTGAACTTCACGTCCTCGGCCGTCATCTCCAGGCCGTTGTGGAACTTGACGCCCCGGCGCAGGTGGAAGGTGTAGCACAGCCCGTCCTCGGAGATCTCCCAGCTCTCGGCGAGGCCGGGGGAGATGCTCCCGTCCGGCTCCAGAAAGGTGAGGCAGTCGTAGACGTTTGAGAGCACCAGGTTGTCGTCCCCGGCGCAGCCCTCCTCCGAGAGCGCGTAAAAGCGCAGCGGCTCGCCCGAGGTGGCGAGCACGACGGAGGTCTCGCCCCCGTCCAGGCCGCGGCGCTCCTCCTGGCCCGAAGCGCAGCCGGAAAGGGCCAGCAGCAGCGCCGCCGCAAGCAGGGCGGCCGTCCTGCGCAGCCTTCCTCTCCTCATGTGCATCCCTCCCGAAAGTCCGCCGATGGGCGGCGGCACGTAAATTTCAATACAATTACTGAAAAATTGTACAATAATTCAGCCCCCGTGTCAACAAAACCCGGACGTTACCGGTCGGAGGTCATTACACCGCCGGCCCCGACACAGCAAAAGAGACCCTCAGCCGGAGCTGAGGGTCTCTTGGTGTTTTTCCGGGGCGTATCAGGACAGGCCCCAGCCGGCGCAGTTGTAAACTATTTCGCCGGTCATATAGGAGGCGTCGTCGCTGGCCAGGAAGCAGGCCACGGCCGCCTGCTCGGAGGGGTCGGAGATGCGCTTTATGAGCAGCTTGGGCGCGGTATAGCTCGGGAAGCGGTCCACGGCCTGGCCGCTCATCATGTCGGTGAGCGTGGGTCCGGGGGCGACGCAGTTGCAGCGGATGCCGTACTTCGCAAACTCCACGGCGGCGCCGCGGGTCATGGCGGCGATGGCGCCCTTGGTGGCGGCGTAGGAGGTGGAGTTCGGGCAGGCCAGGCGCACGTTGATGGACGCGGTGTTCACTATGGCGCCCTTCGTCTCGTGGGCGACAAAGGCACGGCCGGCCGCCTGCGTGGTGTTGAAGCAGCCGAAGGCGTTCACACGGAAGATGCGCTCGTTTTCCTCCTCGGTGAAGTCCAGGAAGTCCTTCATGAGGTTGATGCCCGAGTTGCCGAACATGACGTCGAAGCCGCCGAACACATCATAGGCCGTCTGGATCATGGCGTCCACGCTCTTGCGGTCGGTCACGTCGCAGTAGACGCAGCGGCAGTTCTCCGCGCCGAGCTCGGCGGTGATCTCCTCGAAGGTATCGGTCTTGACGTCGCCTACGACTATCTTGCCGCCCTCAGCGACAAAGCGGGTGGCGATGGCGCGGCCTATGCCGCCCGCACCGCCGGTGACTACGCCGACCTTGCCGGCAAACCTTGTGGTGTCCATTAAGTTCTCCTCCTTGGTTTTTGGCCGCTCAGCGGCCTGTTTGTGTGCATGTACGGATGTATGGTGTGTTTGTTTTGTCCTTATGATGCGCCGGGGGCGGGGGCTCAGGCCATGCCCAGAATAAAGGCCAGCGCGACGTACAGCAGCGCCCGCAGCAGGGTCAGCACGACGGTCAGGCTGAAGATGACCGGCAGGTACACGTCCTTGAACCTCACGCCCGCGAGGGTGCATTCGGTCTGCAGGAAGCCGGCGTTCGGCAGGGAGTCGAGGCCCAGCGAGGCCAGGACGACGGTGCGGTGCAGGACGGCCGGGTTGGTGAAGGGCAGCAGCGTCTGCAGCACCGGGGCCGCGAGGACGAGACCGGCGGAGGAAGCTCCGGCAATACCGGCAATGACGTTTATGATGATTATGGCGACGATGTAGGGGTTGCCGTTTATGCCGAGTATGGCATCGACGGCGTTGGCATAGCCGGAGGTGGCCTGGATGACGGTGCCGAAGCCGACTATGGCGGAGGTGTTCACTATGGTGAGGGTGGTGCTGCTGATGGCCTCGGTGATGTAGCCGCGGATGGGCTCCCACTTGCGGGGCAGCCACTTGAACTGGCAGACGAGCGCGGCGAGCACGCCGAAGAGCAGCGCGACCTCGACCTTCATGCTGAAGGCGTTCAGCAGGATGACGGGGACTATCATGGGGATGACGGCGAGGGTCCAGTGGGGCATCTTGCGGTCGTCGTTGTCCGACATCTCCGCGATGGCGGCGGAGCCGTCGGCCTCGACGTAGCCGAGCCCGCGGGCCTTCAGGCGGCGCTCATACCAGGTGATGTAGAGCATGCCCACTACGGCGTAGACGACGCTGACGAAGAGCGCCAGCATGCCGCCGGCGGAGGGAGTGGTGCCGAAGTAGTCCACGCAGAGCATGTTGTTCGTCGCGGCGACGTAGGGGATGGCAAGGCCGACATTCAGGCCCAGCGAGTAGCCGGCGATGATGAACGCGCGGTTGAGGTTCGCCTTGCGGCACATCTTGATGGCGATGGGCAGGCAGATGAAGAGCGTGATGTAGGCGCTGATGCCGGCGGACACCAGCAGGAAGGTGATTATGCACACGCCCAGGGATATACGCTTTTCACCGATGAGCTTCAGCACCGAGCGCGCCAGGCTGTCCGCCGCGCCCGAGGCGTCCATTATCTTGCCGAAAATGGCGCCCAGGAAGAACATCAGGAACCAGGTCTTCGTGAAATCTACAAAGCCGCCCATGTAGGTGTTCAGCAGGCCGTCATAGAGGTCCATGCGGAAGTATATCAGCAGAAGGGCGGAGCAGAGGATTCCGCTTACCAGAGTGGGGACGTTTTTAAGGCAGAAGAAGCCGATTAGCAGGACTGCAATTACAAGGATAGCAATATCCATACCTATCTCCTTTTTATTCCTTTTCTCTTTCTCTTTCTTGTTCGCGCGCAGCCTGCGTGCAGGCGCGCTTCCCAACCAACACCCCAGGGTTCTTCAAGCATAATTGTTTGTTAAATAATTTGCAACTACGCACTATTTTGTGAGTACATACCTAAAAGTGGGTCCTAACTTTGGCGTGCGTAATTGAAATAAACCGCGTATCAGTTATAATGTTGACATACCAACACCAAGGTACGATAAAGAATATTTAACCATTTTTCCTGAATAGGAGAAAGGACCGTCAGCTATGGAACTCAAGAAGGTGTTCGAGCCGGGGAAGATCGGCTCCCTTGCCATACCCAACAGACTTGTCGTAAGCGCCATGTCCTCCCACCTCGGCAACCCGGACGGCACGCCCAACGAGGAGGTCACCTGCTATCTCGAGGCCAAGGCCAGGGGCGGCTGGGGCCTCATCTTCACCGAGGACCTCGGCGTGACCGAGGACGCCGGCAGCGACCCCATCGTCGGCTCGCTCTGGAGCGACAGTCAGGTGCCCGCATGGACGGAGACCGTGCGCCGCGTACACGCAGCCGGCGGGCTCATGGGCGCGCAGCTCTACCACGCCGGGCGTCAGAGAGCCTACAAGGCCTACGCCACCCACCCCGTCGGACCCTCCGCCATCAAGGAGCCCACAGAGCCCTACGTCCCGCGCGAGCTGAGCGTGGACGAGATACACGCTCTCGCCCGTGCCTTCGGTGAGAGCGCCGCGCGAGCCAAGCGCTGCGGTTTCGACTGCGTTGAGATACACGGCGCGCACGGCTACCTTATAAATCAGTTCATGTCCCCCTTCTCCAACAAGCGCACCGACGAGTACGGCGGCACGCTCGGCAACCGCATGCGCTTCGCCCTTGAGGTCATAGACGAGGTGCGGAAGGCCGTCGGAGAGGACTACCCCGTCATTTTCCGCTTCAACACCTGCGACTATGCCGAGGGCGGCATAGAGCTGCCCGAAGCCACCGTCATGGCCAAGATGATAGAGGAGGCCGGCGTGGACGCCCTCCACTGCACCCAGGGCATGTTCGTCTCCAAGCAGACGATAATCCCCCCCGGCTTCATCCCCGCCATGAACTATGTGAACAACGCGGCGACGATAAAGGCGGCCGTGAAGATACCCGTCATAGCCGTCGGACGCTACAACGACGTGTACATGTCCGAGTCCCTGCTGCGGGACGGCAAGGCCGACTTCGTGGTCATGGCGCGCGCCTCGCTCGCGGACCCGGAGCTGCCCAACAAGGCCCGCGAGGGACGGGTGGACGAGATCATCCACTGCATAGGCTGCGACCAGGGCTGCACGGGCGAGACCGCCGTGGGCAACCGCGTCAACTGCATTGCCAACCCCCACACCTGCCGCGAGACGGTATACGACCTCTCCCCGGTAGAGCACCCGAAGAAGGTCTTTGTCGCCGGCGCCGGCGTCGCGGGCCTCTCCGCCGCCTACGGCGCGGCCGAGCGCGGCCACAGGGTCACCGTCTTTGAGGAGAGCGGCGAGATCGGCGGCCAGTGGCTGGCGGCGATGAACCCGCCGGGAAAGACCGACTACGCCTCGCTCATCCTCAACTACAGGCAGCAGCTCCGGAAATACGGCGTGGAGATACGCCTCAACACGCCCCTCACGCGGCAGCTCGTGGACGAGGAGAAGCCCGACGCCGTCATCATCGCCACCGGCAGCCGGCCCATGTGGCTGCCCATCCCCGGCCTTGAAAACCGCGACTTTGTCAAGTCCGCCGTCGATGTCCTGCGCGGACGCACGGCCTACGGCAAGCGCGTCGTCATCGTCGGCGGCGGCATGACCGGCGCGGAAACGGCCGTTTTCCTCGCCGTGCAGGGCTGCGATACGACCATCATCGAGATGGCGCCGGACATCATAACGGATGCCGTTGCCCAGCCCAAGGCCTGCCTGCTGGAGCACATCCGCAAGTATAACATAAAGGTACACACCAACTGCAAGCTCACCCGTGTGGGTGAGGGCACGGTCTACGCCGAGGAGTACGGCGAGCCCGTGGAGTTCCGGCACGTGGACATGGTAGTAAACGCCATGGGCGTGCGCAGCTACTCCCCGCTCAGGGAGGAGCTGGAGGGCTGCGGCTGCAAGGTGGTCGTCGTGGGCGACGCCGCCTCCGCGAAGAACGGCTACCGGAATATCCGCGAGGGCTTCGACGCCGGAAACGCTATCTGACGCCGGAACGGGCGCCTGCCGCGAGGCGGGCGCCCGCTTTTCCATGCCCGCGCGCAAAAAAACGCCATGGCCGAGGCCATGCGTTTCGGTTTTGCGGGGAGGCTCAGAAGGCGTCCGCGTAGAGGCAGGTCGGGTTGTAGGGGTATTCGATGCCGTTCTTGTTGGCGGTCTCGACACCGGTGAGCGCCTTTACAAGGCCCTCGGTCGTCATGGTCACGCGGACCTCGCCGTAGCCCAGGGCGCCGGTGGCGCGGTCGCCGCGGCAGCCGAGGGAGAGGCCGGGCTTGCCGGTGACGCGGGTCTGCATCCAGGTGTCGATGCAGTTGCTCTCGCCGCGGAAGCTGAAGTTGAGCATCTCGTAGTCGCTCTCAACGTAGCCGGCGAGCAGGTGGAAGGCCGCCTGGCTGGGCAGCTGCAGGGAGATGACGTCGGCCTCCTCGATATCGCAGTTGGCGAGGTTGGAGCAGACGATGGCCACAAAGGGCTTCTCGGGCAGGAGGGCGAGGTTCGTCGCGATGTGCTTTTTGGAGTCCTCCTGGTCGTGATGCCAGGGCGTGGGGGCCTTCCAGAGGATGGAGCCGTCGAGATACTCCTGGGTCGGAGCCTGGCAGCCGTTGTTGACGGCGCAGTGATAACCGGAGAAGTGGTCCAGGGTCAGGCCGAAGGTGCCCTTGAAGTGGGCGGCCATGCCGATGAGCTTACATACGGAGGCCTTGTTCTTGCAGAAGGTGACATTGGGGATGGCGTCGAGCTCCTCCTGGGTCTTGACGAACTTCATCGCAACGGCATACTGCGTGGGACGCACGTCAAGCATGAGCCTGTCGCTGAGCGCTTTCCATTCTTCCTTTGAGTACTTCATGGTTTGCTCCTTTCTATTCTTTAACGCCTTGAGCCGGAGCCCGCAGTGCGGCGGCCCCGGCGCTTTTTGACCGTTTTTAGGATAAGCGATTGTTAATTATTTTGCAATAACGCACTTTATTGTTTGCGATTACCGGGAAGTTAGCTATAACCTTTAAGTAAGTAGTTGAAAACGACGGAAAATGGGTTAAAATCAAACTGTGCATTTGTATGGTGTAGTATAAACCGGAGGTGAGGTCCCAGCAGACAAAACAGAACCGGCACCGCAAAGAAACGCACTCAGTATTCACGCCGGAGGGGGCACGCTCGTGCTTATAGACAAAAACGATTTGACGACATGCAGCCTCAGCTATGTTTTCAATGCGATCGACGGGAAGTGGAAGCCCTTTATTATATGGTATCTTTGGAGCGCGCCGACGGGGGTATGCCGCTACGGCGAGCTCAAGCGCAAAATACCATGGGACATATCGCATAAAATGTTTGCTCAGCAGCTGCGTGAGCTGGAAGAGGCGAATATAGTCACGCGCAGGGAGTACGACGAAAAGCCCCTGCGGGTCGAGTACAGCCTGACCGAGCCCGGCAGGCTGCTTGCGCCTGCCATTCTCTACCTGAGAGACTGGGGCGCCGAGTTCGGGCAGAAGTTCACGCACGAGGACATGATAGACAGGACCCAGGGCGAAAAAATGAGCGGCGCGCTGGAGTACGGCTACCGCTCAGAGAGCCTGGGCAAAAGCGTCAAGATACGCTTCGACTACTGAAGGCGCAGCGCCCGCCGGGCGTGCGCCGCAATATTCAAGGAGGAATCATTCATGATAAACCGCTGCGGCCTTATCAGAAAAAAAGCCGATATGAGCATGGAAGAGTTCCGCGACTTCTGGTTCTACAATCACGGACCCATAGGCGCGAGCATGAAAAACCTCAAGCACTACGCCCAGCACCTCGTGCTCGACAGGCAGCAGCGCCTGCCTGCGCCGCGTGTGGACTATGAGATGGACGGCTATTCCGAGCTCTGGTTCGACGACATACGCGACATGGAAGAGGGCGTCGCCTCCCTGAAGGGCGCCGGCACCGCGGACCTGGCCAACTTCACCGAGGAGACGAGGCTGCTTGTCTTCGTGAAGCGCTTCGTGACGCCCATGCCGGAGGAGCTCAAGGGCCAGAAGCTGGTGAAGTACGTCGCCTTCATGGGGCGCGGCGAGGGCGTCTCCGCCGAGCGCTTCCACCGCTGCTGGCTGGAGAAATATGCCGAGGCGGCGAAGGCGCTGCCCGGCGTCGCGGCCTGCGCGCAGAACATAGTCATAGACCGCCTGGTGGCCGGTCAGCATGCGGCCTATGAGGCCGTGCCCGTCGAGGGCATGGAGGAGCTCTGGTTCCGCAGCATGGAGGACCTGGAGCGCTGCTTCGCCTCCGAGGAGTTCGCGGCCGCGCAGGAGCTGGCGAAGGGCTTTGCCGGCCCCGTCAGCACCTACCTGTTCGAGACGGCCAAGTACCCCGTCCCGGGCATCGTCGAAGAAGAATAAAGAAAGCGGAAAAACCGCCGGCGTCGGAAGATGCCGGCGGTTTTTTGCTGCCTGGCCAGGTTTGTCACGGGCTTACAACGGACGGGGCATTGTTGTGCCTTTTGACGATGACTGGGGAAAACTGATTGCGTTATAATTATCACACATTCGGAAGCAAAGACTACATCTGGAAAGGAAGCTGAAACATGAAAGACTATACGGGCAAAGTTTGCGGCATCACCGGAGCGGCTTGCGGCATCGGCAAGGCCTTCGCGCTCTACGCGGCGGAAAAGGGCATGCGTCTCGCCCTCATCGATATCGACGACCGTGTCGAGGACGTCAGGAAGGAATGTGAGGCCGCCGGCTCTCCCAAGGCCATTGCCATCAAGGTCGATGTCTCCGAGTACGAGCAGGTCCGCATGAGCGTCAAGCGCATCATGGACGAGTTCGGTCAGATCGACGTCTTCTTCAGCAACGCGGGCGTCGGCGGCGCCGGCACCCTCGGCAACATCCCGCCCCAGGATTGGGACTGGATCACCTCCGTCAACTTCCTCGCCATGGCCTACTACGCCACCGAGATCGTGCCCATCATGAAGAAGCAGGGCACCGAGGCCCACTTCCTGCTGACCGGCTCCATCGGCAGCCTGCAGCCCGGCATGCGCATCCAGTCCGCCTACACCGCCTCCAAGCACGCCGCCCTCAGCCTCGCTGAGAGCATCAGGGACTACGCGGACCACTTCGCCCCCTACATCGGCGTCACGGCCTTCTGCCCCATGTACGTCAACACCGAGATCTACGACAGCGAGCGCTGCCGCCCCGAGCGCTTCAAGAAGCCCTACGACCCCTTCTATGCAACCGCAGACTACAACGACTACAAGGCCAACTTTGAGGAGCGCATCAAGACCACCGGCTTCAACCCCCGCTTTGTCGGCCCGCGCCTCTTCCGCGCCATGGAGGACAACCAGCTCTACGTCCACCCGCACCTGCACACCCACCAGATGATCCGCGACCGCTTCGCCCGCATCGACGCCGACCTGCGCAAGGATGAGGAGCTCGACGCCGAGTTCCGCGCCCTCGAAGGCTACGACGACTGAGAATAGACACGAAAAGGCCCCCGCCTATCGGTGGGGGCCTTTGCTTTCCTCAGCTCCGGCCCGGCTCCTGGGCGGGCGGGGGAGGGGTGAAGTAGCGGTGCTTCAGGTAGGAGTCCACGTGGAAGGAGTATTGCAGCTTGAACATCAGCGCGCTGTCCGAAAAGTCCAGGCCGTAGAGCTCCGATATCTGCTGTATGCGGTAATTCACCGTGTTCCGGTGCAGGAACATGAGCTCCGCCGTCCGGTTCTTGCTGAAACCCGTCAGAGTGTAGGTCATGAGCGTGTCGTACAGCTGGGTGTTCTTCTCTGCGTCGTATTTCTCCAGCTCCGAGAGCAGGGGGTGCTTGGCATATTCAAGCATGGACTTGTCCTCCACGCCGTCCAGCATGAGGTAAAAGGCGCAGTCCGAGTAGAGGAAAACGCCGCTCACGTTGTTCTGGCGTTTGGCAAAGCCCGCGGTCTGGGCCGCCTGGCGGTAATAGACGGCGAAACGCTCGGGCCGGGTGAACATATTGCTGATGCCCACGAGCACCCCGTTTTCTGCGGCCAGGCGGCGCAGCTGCGACATGAGCTCCTCCGGCACGCTCCCTAAACGGTCGGATCCCAGCAGCGCCACAATGGTCCCCTTCTGGTAGAGCTTGGGCGAGTTCGGCAGGATGGCGGAGACCGCTGGCATCAGCACGTCGTGCAGAAACTCGCTCTCCCGAAAATAGCTGGGCCGCAGGACGGCGGCCAGCATATAGGGCGGGAAGCTCAGGTTCGCCACGCTTATGCGCTGCACCGCCTCCTCCTCGCTCGCGCCCTTTATGAGGTCGGCCAGAATGTTCTGGTGCATGTTGAAGCGGTAACTGCTGTAGCTGCGGCTGCCCAGGAGGCTCGTCAGCAGCCGCTTGGCGATGAGGGACATGAACCTGTCGCTGAACTCCGGGAACTCGCCCTTGTAGTTGCCCATGAAGGCGTAGGCGATGATCTCGCCGTTATAGATGACGCGGATGGTCTTTATGAAAAGCTGCAGCCGGTCGCAGTAGAGGATGAAGGGCTGCGGCGAAATGCTCATGTTGTGCTTTTCGCGGTAGGAGAGGATGTACTCGATGAGGTACTTGTCGAGGTAGCCGACCTCGACGCTGTGCAGCCAGTGCGGGTGGTTCACGCGGAAGGGCTTGGAATAGGCCAGCACCTTGCCGGAGACGTCTATGGCCAGCATCTGGCAGTCGGTGTCCTTCGCGAAGGCGCAGAAGACAGAGGAGAGGTCCTCGTCGGACAGGAGCATGTAGATGAGGTCGGAGTAGAGCTTCTGCTGCTTTATGGAGTTGCCGAAAAGCGAGAGCAGATAGCAGACCGCCTCTGCGGAGGAGGCGTCCGGGATCAGGACCAGGTTGCCGTCACAGGCGCCGAGCCGCGTCTGGGCGGCGGAGGTCGGCTCGCCCACGCAGACCACGTTCATGGGCAGGTTCCCCGCCTCCGTCAGCTGCCCCGGCGTGAAAACACACAGGCAGTCCACCGCGGCGGGCTGCTTTGCAGCGTCATAGAGAGTCACGTCCGAGATCTCGCAGTCCAGCCGTACTTCGCAGCTGCTGCCAGGGTATTTTTCAGTGAGTAATTTTGCCAAAGATGAAAACAGCATATCTGCCAGTCTTCGCCCCTTTCGTCAAAAAGTTTGTCCAACAAACGACCTTTGACATCTAGTATAAACGATTTGTGCAATTTTTCACAACTGCATCATGCACAAAATACCCGGGGGAGATTATTCCCCGTGACAATGCATCGCGCACAACGCGGCCCGGAACGGGGGAAAAAATCCCCGCCGCCCGCGGGGGGAATTGTGCACGGCGCATTGTTTTACATGCACGTTTTTCCATTGCTGACATGTACGCGCCCTCCGATTTTATGTAAGATGTATTCAGCAAAGCAGGCGCGGACGGCCCCACTACACCGATGCCCCGACTGCGGAGCGCAGCCACAATAAGCATGAACACGAGGTAATATAATGAAATACGAAAAGCTGTTTGAAAAAGGAAAGATAGGCAGGCTCGAGCTGCGCAACCGGGTGGTCATGACGGCCATGGGCGTGATGCTGGGCGACTGGAACGGATGCGCCACGCCGGAATACGCTCGTTTCTACGAGGAGCGCGCCAAGGGCGGCTGCGGGCTCATCATCCCCGAGTTCACCTCCGTGGACCCCGACAGCGGCCACTGCAACCGCATCCAGCTCGGCATCTATGACGCCAGGCAGATAAGGAGCATGGAGGACATCTGCGACGCGGTACACCGCCACGGCGCCAAGATCTTCGTCCAGCTCCATCACGGCGGCCGCGAGGCGCCCCCGGCCCTCAACGGCGGCAGGCAGGCCATGGCCCCCAGTGTCGAGCTCAACAGCGTCATCGGCCGCGACACCATCCTGCCCCGCGAGATGACCGTCGAGGACATCGACCGCCTCGTCGGCCTCTTCGTCCAGGCCGCGGTGAACTCCGAGCTCGCCGGCGCCGACGGCGTCGAGATCCACGGCGCGCACGGCTACCTGCTCCAGCAGTTCATGAGCCCCTACACCAACAAGCGCACGGATGAGTACGGCGGGAGCATGGAGAACCGCTGCCGCTTCATGGTGCGCATACTCAAGGGTATCCGCGAGGCCGTCGGCCCGAACTTCGTCGTCGGCGCGCGCATTAACGGCAACGACTTCGTCGAGGGCGGCAACGACCAGGACGCCTGCGTCGAGATCGCCAAGTACCTGGAGCCCTACGTCGATTACTTCAACGTCAGCTGCGGCGTCTATGCCAGCGCGGCCACGATGATAGAGCCCTGCTATTCGCCCGAGGGCTGGCGCAGGCCCTTCGTCGAGGCCATAAAGCACGCGGTGAAGGTCCCCGTAATCGGCGTCAACGCCCTGCGCCACACCGAGGAGGCTGAAAAGCTGCTCGAAGAGGGCGTCTGCGACTTCGTCGGCATGAGCCGCATGCACATAGCCGACCCCTACCTCGTCGCCAAGGCCAAGGCCGGGCGCGAGGACCTCATCCGCAAGTGCCTCAAGTGCATGAACTGCAACAAGAGCGTCGTCGCCGGCCGCAACCTCCACTGTGCCATCAACCCCGTCGCCGGCCGCGAGACCCGCTTCGGCGACGACAAGCTCATAGTAAACGGCGCAGGCAGGCCCGTGGCCATAATCGGCGGCGGCCCCGCCGGCATGCAGGCCGCACTGCTCATGAAGAAGCGCGGCTTCGCCCCCGTCATCTTCGAGAAGAGCGGAAAGCTCGGCGGCAGCGCCATCCTGGCCTCCAAGGCCCCCTGCAAGCAGATGGCCCAGGAGTTCGTGGACACCCAGGCGGCCGAGATGAAGGAATACGGCATCGAGGTCCACCTGAACACCCCCGCCACCGCCTCCCGCCTCAAGGCCCTTGACCCCTACTGCGTCGTCATCGCCTGCGGCGGCGAGCAGATAGTGCCGAAGATCCCCGGCGCGGACAGTGAAAACGTCTATTACATAGAGGACGTCCTGCTCGGGCGCGTGAAGTTCGAGGGCAAGCGCGTCGCCGTCATCGGCGGCGGCCACGTCGGCCTGGAGGTCGCGCACTATCTCTGCGCCGACAACAAGGTTACGGTCGTCGAGATGCAGAAGGAGGTCGGCGCCTCCATCTACCGCACGGCGAAGTACAAGCTCCTCGCCCTGCTGGGCGAGGCCGGCGTTGAGATCCTCACGCAGCACGCCATCGCCGGCGTGAAGGAGGGGGCGGCCGTCCTGAAGAAGATGGACACCGGCGAGGAGGTCGAGATTGCTGCCGACGTCGTCGTCATGGCCCTGGGCAACCGCCCGGACACGGCATACATAGACTCCGTCGCCTCCGTCTGCGAGAAGACCGTCGTCATCGGCGACGCCGTGAGCGCCGGCACCATGGCCGACGCCACCCGCGCAGCCTACGAGAAGTGCTTCTACATCTGATATCATACGCCAAAATACGGACCCGGAAAATTGGCGGGGGACAGGCGACTGTCCCCCGCTTCCTCTTTGTCAGCCGCGCACTAAATGGGCGGCCATTTGAGTATCCGTGACATTGCCGAGAATTTCACACTCTCTTATAATTTGTCGTGTAGTGGGGAAAACCGCGCGGCCTGCTCCAAGTGCAGCGCGAAGAAGAGGAGTGTGTAAGTTCAGAATGAAAAACAACATATTCGACCTTTCCGGCCAGGTAGCCCTGGTGGCCGGCGGCTCTTCCGGCCTCGGCCTGCAGTTCGCCCGGGCCATGGCCAACGCGGGCGCGAACGTCGCCCTCGTCGCCCGCCGGATGGACCTGCTGGAGGAGAACGCGAAGGCGATCTCCGCCGAGTTCGGCGTCGAAGTCTACCCGCACAGGATAGACCTGCGCGACTCCGAATCCGTCACGGCCTGCGTCAAGGACGTCGTCGCCCACTTCGGCAAGATCGACATCCTCGTGAACGCCGGCGGCGTCGGCGGCTCCGGCGACCCGGCCCTCATGACTGACGAGCAGTGGTACTACGTCGTGGACACGGACCTCACGGGCCTCTTCCGCCTCTGCAGAGAGGTGGCCAGGCTCTCCATGATACCCAACAACTACGGGCGCATCGTGAACGTCTCCTCCATGCACGGCTTCGTCTCCCGCAAGCACGTCTGGACCGCGCCCTACTGCGCGGCCAAGGGCGGCGTCCACATGATGACCAAGGCCCTGGCCAACGACTGGGGCAAGTACGACATCACCGTAAACTGCATCGCCCCGGGCTACTTCCCGAGCGAGCTCACCGCGCCCTACATCGACTCCGAGGCCTTCACCCAGCTGCACCGCGACCGCTGCCCCAAGGGCCGCCACGGTGAGACCGGCGAGATGGACGGCCTGTGCGTCTACTTCGCCTCGAAGAGCTGCTCCTACACCACGGGCCAGATCGTGGCCGTGGACGGCGGCTGGACCTGCACCTGAGCGCGCGCTCTCAAGAGAAAGGAGATAATATGTCTGCAACTCAGAAGCTCCCGAGCCGGACCGGTATACTCGTCCGGGCTCTCATAATACTCTTTGTCGGCGGCATGGTCAACTCCGCTGCGGTGTTCGTGAACCCCCTGGCCGAGCAGTTTGCCTGGTCCACCGAGTCCGTGGCCGGCGTCATCACCTTCATGGCCACGATGCAGACCCCGGGCCACATCCTCAGCGGCTGGATGCTCGGCCGCGTCGGCGCGAAGAAGACCCTCATCATCGGCTGCGTCCTCCTGGGCCTCGCCTTCCTGCTCTCCGGCCTCGTGCCCGCGGGCGCGCCCTGGCTGCTCTATGTGACCTTCAGCGTCTTCCAGGGCCTCGGCGTCGGCTTCACCTACACGGGCGCCACCTACTGCGCCACCGGCTGGTACCCCGATAAGCGCGGCCTCGCCTCCGGCCTGTGCATGGCCCTCAACGGCGGCTCCGCCACCTTCCTCGCGCCCCTGGTCGTCAAGCTCATCGACGTCGCCGGCATCACCGCCGCCCTCTACATAATCGGCGCAGGCGTCATCGTCATCGGCATCGTCTCCGCCATCGGCCTGCGCACCGCCCCCAGCGGCTACATCCCCGAGGGCTGGAAGCAGAAGGCCGCCGCCGACGACAGCAAGGTAAAGGCCACCCAGCTCGAAAGCCTCACCCCCGCCCAGGTCATCAAGACCCGCGCCTACTGGCACCTCTTCCTCGGCTACGGCCTGTTCCCGACGCTCTACATCATCTGCTATCCCCGCTTCTCCGTGCTCATCTCCGACGCCGGCTACTCCGTCGCCGCCGCGACCCTCGGTGTCTCGCTCTACAGCATCTCCAACGTCCTGAGCCGCTTCCTCTTCGGCGCGCTCATCGACAAGATAGGCTACCGCAAGGTCTACACCCTCTGCGGCGTGCTCTGCGTCGCCGCCGCCGTGTGCCTGATGTTCGCGAACAGCCTCTTCATGTTCTACGCTGCCTATGTCCTGCTGGCCTTCGGCTTCGGCCCGACCAACAGCTGCCACCCCGTGGCCGTTCAGGAGACCTTCGGCTCCAAGTACGCCGGCGGCATCTTTGGCGTCTGCATGCTGGGCTACATGCTCATCTGCACCATCATCTCCCCCAGGATAAGCTCCGCCCTCGTGGCCTCCACCGGCGATTACACGGCCTCCATGATCTACGCCATCATCGCCTGCGTGGCCGCCGTCGCCGTCTACACCACCATCCCCATGCCCAAGCGGCGCACCCTCGCCGAGGTCGAGGCCGAGGAGGCCTCCAAGGCCTGAGCCCGAGCTGCTGCTGCGCATAAGAGCGGGAATGACCGCGCCCCGGGCGCGGTCATTCTCACGTCGCCACACTAATAGATAAGGAGCGTTGCCTGTGGGAATCATCGGCTGCCTGCTAGGTTTTCTCGTCGTCATAATCTTCTGCTACAAAGACTGGTCGGTCTATATCGCCACCATCGTCGGCGCCGCCGTCGTCATGCTCTTCAACTGGCTGCCGTTTGCGGGCACGCTCACCGGCGCATTCGTGGACGGCATGTTCGTCCCAATAAAGAGCTTCTTCTTCATCCTGCTCTTCGGCAACATCCAGGCCAAGATCTACTCCGTCAGCGGCGCGGCCTACGCCATCGCCGACACCATCATGTCCGCCCTCTTAAAGCCCGGAGCGAGCAACACGCGCAAAAACGTCATCGCCATCTCTGTGCTGCTGGTCATCGGCATAGTCCTGTGCATGGGCGGCATCAACGCCAGCGTCTTCATCGTGCTCATGTACCCCATCGCGCTGACGATCTTCGAGCACTGCGACATACCCAAGCGCTTCATCCTGGGCGTGCTCGGCGCGTGCAGCTACACCTTCACGCTGACCATGCCGGGCAGCCCGCAGGTGACGAACGTCGCGGCCATGAGCGCCCTGGGTACGGACGCGGCCGTCGCCCTGGTGCCGGGCCTCGTGGGCGCGGCGGTGGAGATAGCCGTCATCATCGTGCTGCTGAACCTGCTCATAAACCGGGCGCGCGCCCGGGGCGAGCACTTCGCCCTCCACCCGCTCGACCCGCACTACGACGAGAATTCACCGCGGCCGCGCTTTCTCGTGGCGCTGCTGCCGCTCATCGTGCTCTTTGTGCTCTTCAACGTGGTGGGGCTGGACATCAACATCTGCATCATCATCAGCACCGCCCTGTCCGTCATCCTGTTCAAGGACCAGCTGCACGGTTCGAGCCTCCGGAACCTGCTGAGCACGGGCGCGTCGGAGTCCATTCACATGTCGATGACGGTGGCGGCCATCTGCGGCTTCGCCGGGGTCGTGACGGAGACGGAGGCCTTCACGCAGATGCTGAACGCCATCATAAGCATAGACATCTCGCCCATGCTGATCTGCGCCATCGTGGTGGCGGTGATGTGCATGCTGACGGGGGGTTCCTCGACGGGGCAGCTCATCTCGCTGCCGCTCATAGCGCCGAAGCTGACAGAGCTGGGCCTGAGCGTGGGAGCCATCCACCGCATCGGCTGTTTTGCGGCGACGACGCTGGACTCGCTGCCGTACTCGGGCGCGATCCTGATGCTGCTGCCGCTGTGCCGGATGAAGCTGCGCGAGGTCTATCCGCCGCTGTTCGTAACGACCGTAGTAGCCACCACCTGCGGCACCGCAGCCGTAATAATCACTTGCGCTCTCTTCCCCGGTCTCACGTGAGGAGGAGAAACCCAAAAAGCCGCGCCAGGGATACGTCCCTGGCGCGGCTATTATTTTTTGCCCTTTGCGGCCTTCTCACGGGTTGCTGGGGTCCAGCTTGAATTCATCCGTGGGTATGAAAAGCGTGTTCAGGCTGGTGAGGCTTTCGGTTATAAGGTCGCAGGCGCCCCACTGGAAGCACCACTTGATGTTCACGCCGCGGATGAGGGAGTAGCTCACCCACAGAAGGTCATCGGGCGGGCAGGGATTTGTGGTCTGCCCCTCGGCCTGGGCCAGCTCTGCGAGCTTTATCATCTTGGCGGACAGCTCGTCGTCTATATAACTGAAGTAGTCCGCGCGGCCCTTCATCGTGCGCGAAATGCAGATGTGGTTCATGATGTCTGAGCCCATCTCTATCTCCGTCAGCAAATAGGCCTTGTAAAACTCCCAGAACTGCTGGAAGTAGGACTTGCACCCATAGAGCGTGGCTATACGCTTCTTTGAGACCATGCTGACATAGTCGCCTATGGCGTCAAACAGCAGGTCTTTGCTCTCAAAATGATAGTAAAAAGCATTCCGGGTGACTCCCGCCTCGTCGCAGATGTCCTTTACAGACACATGCTCCGTTCCGTTTTCTTTAAATAGGGCGATCGCTTTCTCTATCATCAAGGTTCTGGTGCTCGCTTTTGTAAAAGATGTATACATTACAACTCAATCCTTTGTGCATAATGCAGATATCGTCAATATAGATTGACAAATTAACAGCAGATATGTATAACAGTATCTAAGAACAATACACGTGTATTGTTTCACAAGTCTCGGCTCTTGTAAAGTAGCACCTCTGTATTATACCGGTATTTGTCACTTATTAGTATACCGAATTACGGCGGCAGAGTCAAATGCACAGTGAAACAAGTAAGAGCCAAAAAATTCAGGGAGGTTTGTCAAATGAAGGGTTTTGGCATCATCAAGCCAACCGTGAGCGTCGGATGGATAGAGAAGGAGGCGCCGAAGGCTGGGCTGTTTGAGGCCGTGCTTGAGCCGGTCGCGCTCTGCCCCTGCACCTCGGACGTGGACACGGCCCAGGAGAATCCGAACATAGCACCGAACAGGATACTCGGACACGAGGGCGTGGGCCGCGTCGTCGAAATCGGCGAGGGCGTCACGGAGCTGCAGGTGGGAGACGTGGTCGCAGTGCCGGCAGTCACGCCCATGTGGAGGAACCTGGATATACAGGACGGCATCCATCAACATTCCGGCGGGCCCCTCGGGGGCAGATACCTCTCCTCCCGATGGGACGGCATGTTCGGCGAGCTCTTCAAGGTGCCTGACGCCGACCTGAACCTTGCCAAGATCCCCGAGGGCGTGAGCCTTGAGGCGGCGGCCCTCGTGGGCGACATGGTCACGACAGGCTTCCATGGCGTGGAGCTTGCAAACGTCAAATACGGCGACAGGGTGGCCGTCATCGGCATCGGCCCGGTCGGACTCATGAGCGTGGCCGGCGCGGCCCTGCGCGGCGCAGCCGAGATCTTCGCCGTCGGCAGCCGCCCCGTGACCCGCCGCCTTGCGAAAGAGTTCGGCGCCGACGATACGGTGGACTACCACGACGCGCCTTTTACCCAGCAGCTCATGGAGCTGACCGGCGGCAAGCAGTTCGACTGCGTCATCATCGCCGGCGGCGAGCCCACCGTCTTCAACGACGCCCTGAGCATTTGCAAATATAACGGCACCGTCGCAAACCTCGCCGGCCACGGCAGGACCCAGACGCTGCTTCCCATCTACACCAACGAATCCCTGACCTTCTGCGCGCACAAGACCGTCACCGGCGGCCTCTGCCCCGGCGGACGCCGCCGGCTGGAGCGGCTCATGGGCATCTGCAAGAGCGGAAGGCTCCAGCCCGAGAAGCTGATAACCCAGGAATTCCGCGGCTTCGACGCAATTGAGGACGCATTTGACCTCATGGCGTCCAAGTCCAGAGAGCTCGTCAAGCCCATAATCTATGTCTGAACACACAAAGAGAAAGCAGGAGAACGAAATGAACTACGATGTACTGTTTACGCCCTTCAAAATAGGCAGGATGGAGGTCAAAAACCGCATAGTCATGTCTCCCATGGGCACGCTGATGGCGAATCGCGACGGCACCTTCTCGGAAAACGAGATCGCCTATTACGAGGAGCGCGCCCGCGGCGGCACGGGCATGATAATCTGCGGTCAGGGCTACCTCAACTCCGACTTCGGCCAGGGCGTGCTCGGACATGCCTGGGACCACTACCACGTCGTCCCCGCCGCGCGCGGCCTCACCGAGAGACTGCACGGCTACGGCTGCAAGGCCGTCATGCAGCTTTCCTGCGGCACCGGCCGCAACGCCAACGAGATCCACGGCAAGCTGCCCATCTCCGCTTCCGAGAACACCTGGGTCTGGGACCCCAAGGTCAAGTGCCACGCCCTCACCATCGAGGAGATAGCCGAAATGATGAAGCTCTGGGAGTACAGCGCCGGGCTTGTGCGCGACGCGGGCTTCGACGCCATCGAGGTCCACGCCCACGTCGGCTACCTCGTGGACCAGTTCCTCTCCCCGATCTGGAACAAGCGCACGGACGAGTACGGCGGCTCCCCCGAGAACCGCACCCGCTTCGCCACCGACATCGTGGACGCCATCCACAGGGGCGCCGGCAAGGACTTCCCCGTCATCTTCCGCCTCTCCCTCGACCACCGCATCCCCGGCGGCCGCACGCTTGAGGACAGCATCCCCATCCTCAAAGTGCTCGACGAGCACGGCTGCGACGCCTTCAACGTGGACGCCGGCTGCTACGAGACCATCAAGTACGTATATCCCCCGATGTACATGGGCGAGGCTTCGATGGAGTATGTCTGCGAGGGCGCGCGCGCGGCCACCAAGAAGCCCATCCTCAACGCAGGCTCCCACACTCCGGAGAGCGCCGTGCGCATGATCGAGTCCGGCCACGCCGACTTCGCCATTTTCGGCCGTCAGCTCATCGCCGACCCGGAGCTGGGTAACAAGCTGGTCGAGAACCGGCCCGAGGACGTCCGCCCCTGCATGCGCTGCAACGAGGAGTGCATCGGCCGCATCATCCGCTACCGCAGCAAGCTCAGCTGCGCCGTGAACCCGGCCACCGGCGACGAAAACGCCATGCGCCTGTACAAGACCGACGAGCCGAAGCACGTCGTCGTCATAGGCGGCGGCCCCGGCGGCATGGAGGCAGCCCGCGCCTGCGCCGTCGAGGGTCACAGGGTCACGCTGTATGAGAAGAACGTCCTCGGCGGCACCCTGAACGCCCCCGCCACGGCCGATTTCAAGCTCCAGATACGCAAGCTCATCGAGTACTACAAGGTGCAGCTCAGGAAGCTCGGCGTCGAGGTCCACGAGCACACGGAGCTTTCCGCCGACGACCCCGTTCTCGCCGACTGCGACTGGATCGTCGTCGCCACCGGCAGCAAGCCGCTCGTCCCGAACATCCCCGGCATCGACGGCGGCAATGTCCTCGGCGTCATCGACGCGCACCTGCACCCGGAACTCGTCACCGGCAAGGAGCTCGTCATCTGCGGCGGCGGCATGTCGGGCTGCGACTTCGCCCTTGAGGCCATGACCGCCCTGGGCCGCAAGGCCACGGTCATCGAGATGCAGGACGACGTAGCCAAGGACGTCATCTACTTCAACAGCTTCGCCCTGAAGGACTGTATGAAGGAGGCCGGCGTCGTCATCCGCACCAAGTGCCGCGTCAAGAGCATCACCCCCGAGGGCGTTGTCGTCACGAACGAGAACGGGGAGGAGGAGCTCATAGCCGGCGACCAGGTCATCAGCGCCTTCGGCCAGGTCTCCGACCGCAGCATGGTCGAGGCCGTCAGGTCCCGCTACTACACCAAGACCATCTCCATAGGCGACTGCGAGAAGCCCGCCAAGTCCGGCGACGCCATCCGCGGCGGCTTCTACGCGGCGCGCACTATCAACGCAGCCATAGTCAAGAGATAACTCAGGCAAGATAATCAGAAAACGAAGGGGGTAGGAAAATGTTTGACCTCACCGGCAAAGTAGCCGTAGTCACCGGGGGCTCCTCAGGCCTCGGCGTGCAGTTCGCGCACGCGCTGGGCCGCCAGGGTGCGAGCGTCGTCGTCATCGCCCGCCGTGAGCACATGCTCAAGAAAGTGGCGGAGGATATCGCCGCCGAGTCCGGCGTCAGGACCGCCTACTACGTCTGCGACGTCACCAAGAGCGCCTCGGTGGCCGAGACCGCCGAAAAGATCGTCCGCGACTTCGGCACCATCGACATCGCCGTAAACTGCGCCGGCGGCGGCAACTGCGGCTGGTCCGTCGAGCTGCCCGATGAGAAGTGGCACGCTACCATGGATGTAAACATCAACGGCCTGTTCTACTGCTGCCGCGAATTCGGCAAGGTAATGGTCAAGAACGGCTACGGGCGCATGATAAACATCTCTTCGATGCTGGGCTCCGTGGGTATGGACGTTGAGTTCGGCATGGGCATCCCGGAGTACGCCGCCTCCAAGGGCGCCGTCAATAACCTCACGAGGCAGCTCGCCGTCGAGTGGGCCGGAAACGGCGTGACCGTCAACGCCATCGCTCCCGGCTTCTTCGCCAGCGAAGTTTCCCCCGTCGGCAATGAGAAGTTTGACAACTTCCTCAAGACAAAATGCCCCATGAAGCGTGAGGGGCACCCCGGCGAATTGGATTCCGTCATCGTTTTCCTTGCGGCGGACGAGAGCCGCTACGTGACCGGCCAGATCGTCGGCGTGGACGGCGGCTGGACCGCCATGTAAAACCGAAAACGGGGTCTGCGGCCCTCACAGGCCGCAGACCCCACCCCGGCAGAGGTATTCTCACAAGGCCACTGCCGCCCGAAAATGATAATTATTTAACTAACAAATATTCCCTCGGACATTAGGAGGAAATGTCATGGAAAACAAGAAAAGCGCTTTTCACTATGCATGGGTAGTTTTCATAGCGACTGTTGTTATGAACTTCTTTTTCTCTGTGGTGTACAGCTCCTTCAACCTCTATGCTGCGAGCATACTGGAGGCGAACCCTGAAATAAGCCGCACTGCGTATTCTATAGTCCCGACGCTGCACTCCATTTTTGCAACGGTATTCCTGCTGCTCTATGGCAAGATCGTGCAGAAGCTGGGTTTCCGTCTGGTCATGCTCATCGGCGGCTTAGGCATAGGTATCGGCTATTTCATATACTCGATGGCGACGAACATGGTCATGTTCTACATCGGCGCCATATTTGTCGGCGTGTTCCCGGCCTTCTGCTCGTCCACGACGACCGGCGCCATTGTGAACCGCTGGTTCGGCAAGCTGAACACCACGCTGCTGAGCATTTCGATGGCCATTGGCGGCTTCGGCGGCACGCTGGGCTCCATAATAGTCGGCAAGTGGCTGGGCACCATAGGCTATGTCTCCAGCTTCCGCTATATGGCCATACTCATCGTTGTGGTCATGGTCGTCGTGTTCCTGCTCGTGCGCAACAGCCCGCAGGATAAGAACACCACCATGCTCTGGGCCAGCGGCCAGGACAAGGTGGCCCGCTCCCAGGAGGAGAGGGCCGGTTACACCATCAAACAGGCCATGAAGACCTACAACTTCTGGGCCATGGTGGCCTTCTTCGTGCTGTACGCCATAGCTTTCTACGCGGCATATGCCAACGTTTCGCTTTACATGGCCGACCTCGGCTGGGCGCCCGAGCTTTACGGCACCATCTTCAGCTTTGTCAATACCGCGAACGTCATAGCCATGTTCGTCGGCGGCTACGCCACCGACAAGATGGGCCCGCGCATCACAATCTTCATCCTCTGCGTGCTCTACGCCGTCATCTGCATTATCCTCGGTTTCATGAACCCGAGCGTGGGCATGATGTACCTGGTCTGCTGCCTTATCGGCGTCTGCTGGCTGTTCTGCAAGGTGCTGCACACCCCGCTTGCCCTCTGCTTCGGCAGCCGCGATTCCGCGACCATAATCGCCATCCTCACCGCCGCCGTCACGGTCGGAGCCAGCGTCGGCATCCCTGCGGCCAATGTGGTGTATGACCTGACCGGCTCCTACGCCAGCCTGTTCAAGGCGCTGCTGGTGGTTCTCGTGATCTGCGTGGTGCTTGCGTTCACCGGTATCAAGATGGCCCCGGGACACGACAAGGTCGGCGGCCCCGACGCCCTCAAGGAGAAAAAATAAAAGAGGTTCGATATGGGTTATCTGGCAATTATAGTTGGGTTTGTTGTCCTGGTAGTCCTGTGCATGATGAATGTTCACGTCATGATATCCGCTTTTGCAGCGGCGTTTGTGGTCACCATTATCGCAGGGCTTCCCATAACGGAGTCGCTTATTACGGTCTTTTTCACGCGCTTCGGCTCAATAGTTGCATCGCTCTTTCCGATGTTCCTTTTCGGGGCCGTGCTGGCGAAGCTTTATACATCGAGCGGCGCGGCAAGCTCCATTGCCGACAGCATCTGCAACGCCATGTTCCGCGGGGCGAAAACGGACAAGGGCAGATACGCCCTGGGATTTCTGACCGTCATAACGGCGTCGGCCATCCTGTGTTACGGCGGTATAAACGCCGCCGTCTCGCTCATCGCCATATATCCCATAGCGATAGGCGTATTTAAGCGGGCCGGCATACCCAAGCGCTTTATAATGGGCGCCATCTGCGGCGGGGCCTTCACCTTTGCGCTCAGCGGTCCCGGCTCGCCTCAGCCGACCAACGTTGTAGGCATGGCCATAGGCACGAGCTCCTACTGCGGGCTTGTGGCAGGCATAGTGGGCATGATAGTGGAGATATGCGTCATGCTGCTGGTTTTCACGCGCATGACTGTGCGTGCAACGGCAAGAGGGGAGACCTTCGTGGCCGGACCGAAGGACGTCTTTGCCGAGGACACCTCCAAGCCAAGATTTTTGGTCTCGCTGATCCCGATCATCGCGCTGCTCATCATCTTCAACGTGCTGGGCGTGGACATCGCGCTGTCGATACTCATAACTAGCATAATCGCGGCTCTGGTCTTCCTGCCGCAGCTGGGCTTTAAGGGCGTGGCGCTCTCCATCAACAACGGGGCGGCCTCATCGCTGGCCCCTGTCGGGGCAATAGCGGGCGTCAACGGCTTTGCCGCGGTCGTCCAGTCGCTGCCGGAATACCAGCAGCTCATAGACGGCATGCTGAGCGCGGACGTGCCCGCGGTCATCCTGCTGGTGGCCTGCGTTGCAGTGATCTGCATGATGACCGGCGGCTCCACGACCGGCGCGCAGATAGCCCTGCCCGCGATCGCGCCGACCCTCACTCAGCTTGGACTGAGCCTCCCGTTTGTACATCGCGTGGGCGTGTTTGCGGCGACTATGCTGGACTCCCTGCCCAACAGCGGCTCGGTCATCATGGCCGTGGGGCTCGCGGACCTTAAGATGAAGGAGGGCTATCCCCCGGTGTTCGTATCCACGGTCCTTGCAACTACCTGCGGCACGGCGGCTGTCGCGCTCGTAATGTCGCTGTTCCCGTCGCTGCCATAATGAAAGGAGCATGAAATGGAATATCTGAATATCAAGGGCCTTACCGTCAAGGCGTCTAATATCAGCTTTGGAACGGCCACCTCCACGCTGGAGGACGAGGAAAAAATACACGAAATGCTGGATTATTATGTGTCGAACGGCGGAAACTACATTGACACGGCCCGCTTTTATGGCCGCGGCAGCGGCATCCAGCACACCGAGGAGCTCCTGGGACGCTGGTTGGCAAAGGGCGACAACCGGAGCAAGGTCATTATCCAGTCGAAGTGCTGCAATCCGTATATGGACCGCAACCTCAACATGTTTGAGGACATGCCGAGGGTGGGCCGGACTTTCATGTACGACGACATACTCTTCAGCCGCGACCATCTCGGGGTCGATTGCATCGACGTCTATCTCATGCACCGGGATAATCCCAAGGTGCCGGTTGAGGAGATCATGGACACCTTTGAGGAATTCCTGCGCAGGGGCTGGATAAAGGCCTACGGAATGAGCAACTGGCGGCTCGACCGTTTTGCCGAGGCCTATGAGTACTGCGAGAGGATGGGATATCAAGGCCCCAGCGTTTACAGCCCGTTCTTCAGCCTGCTGAAGCTGGAAAAGCCCTGGTATTACCGCATCCCGCCCTTTAAAGAGGAGTGGCTGCCCTGGTTCGAGGAGCACCGTGACGTCACGATAGCGGCCTGGTCCGCCCAGGGCCGCGGCTTCTTCGGCAACTACCCGCAGTATGACCCTGACAAGGCCGACGCGGCCACGCGCATGGCGGTTTTCACCGAGGAAAACTTCGCCCGGAAGGAGCGCGCCATCGCCCTTGCGGAAAAGAAGGGCGTCCGCCCGTCCCAGGTGTCGCTGCTCTACGTCCTCAGCCAGAAGGCCAATATCGCGGCGATCATAGGTCCCCGGTCTAAACGGGACGTAGACAACGCGATGAACGCCGCGCACGAGAGGCTTTCAGAGGCAGAGATGGAATTCCTGACACTAAAGCGCGACTCCATATAAATACTACGAGACCAAAGCCCGCAGGGACTGGACGGGGCGCGACGGATGAGCTCATCTCGCTGCCGTACTCGGGCGCGATCCTGCTGCTGCCGCTGGGCCGCATGAAGCTGCGCGGGGTCTGCCCGCCGCCGTAATAATGACCTGCGCCCTCTTCCCCGGTCTCACGTGAAAAAAGCCGCGCGCCTTTTTGGCGCGCGGCATATTATTTATTGACATTGCTGGGAAATAATGATATGATTACCATGTAAATTGGGGAGAAGGCCTTTTCGGCAGCTCCTTCTGCTAATTGGAGTTGAATGCATTGATTGGCAAGGCGGCAGATAAATACACGGCATCCATGGTTTGAAGGTTTAGGAGTCTTCCCGTGGGTGCGCTGCACCCATGGGCGCTCATATATTAGGCGGCCCTTGGAGTGTGATTCCAAGGGCATTTTTGCGCCCATTTTCAGATGGACAAGGGGGTGAAAGCCAAGGATAAGCAACAATTTAATAGTGGAGTGCAGTGCCTGGAAGCTGAACTGGAAGGAGGAGCCTGTCATGTATAAAGACGTCATACAGACGGTAGAGGACCTCACAGCATCTTACACCGACGATTTCCTCAGCGAGCTCATGCTCTTCATCGACCAGATGGAGCCGCACGATATCTTGGCGGTCATGACGCTCGTCGTGGTATTTTCCCTGCTGGCCTTCAATTACGGGTATAAGTATGGGAAGGACGGCAAGCTTAAGTTCGGACATGTCTCGGTACAGCTCACGCTGATGATCATCATATGGATTGCCGAATGCCATGTAATTGACGCGGCCGCATGACCTGCGCTGGCTACGCAGGGTCAATGCGGGACAAGCAGGGCCTGCTCAGGCAGGTCCCTGCTTGTCAATTTTTACTACTGTTGTACGACCGGCTTTGTGTATAAGGCGGGAAATACCCGAAAAGCAGCGTTTGTCTTTACTTTTATTGATATGCTGTGTTAAACTGGGAATGGACGACGTGCGGGCCCAGCCAGCCGTATCGCCGCCGTCCGGCATTCGGAAGTCCATATGGCCCCGTACGGGGTAAGGGCGGGAGGCCGACAGTTCTGTCGGCCTCTTTTTTTACCCAGGCGCGGCGGCTCAGGGGGGGGTCCTTGCCTTTGGGGATATAGCGGGCGAGCTCGGGGCGTTTTTGGAGCGGGGCGGGTATAGGGCTACGGCTCCGGCGGGGAGGCGGAGTAGTGGTTCATGTCGGTGAAATACTGGAACTCCAGGCCATCCATGGGCAGCTCCAGCTCCAGCTCCACGGGGCCGAGCGCCTCGCGCAGGGGCTGCAGCATGCCGCCGGTGCAGATGTTGTTGGCGTAGTAGGCGAGGGTGACGTGGGGCGTCAGGGCATAGCCGAGGCGGAAGTGCTCCTCCAGGGCCTCGTACATCCCGTCCAGCCGCCGCCAGCTCTCCCCGTCCGCCGGGGCGAGGCCCAGGACCACGCTGGTGTTCACCATGTTGAACAGGCAGGTGGCGCGCATCCTGAGCGGCGGCCCGCAGCGCCAGCGCTCCAGCAGCGGCTCCACGAGCGTGCGCGCCTCCTCCATGCGGCGCAGGAGCTCCCCCGTCAGCTCAGGGTGGCTCACGAGGTCGTGCAGCGTCATGTGGAAGGTCCCGGGCTCCAGCGGCTGCGCGAGCAGGCGCCCCGCCGCGGAGTATAGCCGCGCCTGCAGCCCCGAGAGCGCCCGGCGCGCCGCCTCCGGCAGCCAAAACACCGCCGTGCAGCCGTAAAAGGGCAGCAGCTCCCCCTCGGGGCCGACTTTGCGCCTCAGGCCGGGCGAGGTGGCGAAGTCCTCGCGCGGCAGGCTGTCGTATATATAGTGTTCGAGCAGGTCCAGCATGGCCTTACCTCCCTCGGGCGTTTTTCAGAGCATATCACCCCGAGGAGCGCCGGGCCTCAAGTGTTTTCCGACGGGCCCAGCAGGGCTGAGTATTTCTCCTGCACGGCGCGCAGGAGCTCGGGCGGGGTCTCCGCGACGGGGAGAACGCGCCGCCCTTCACCATGTCGTAGGGCCGCACGGCGCGGATCAGGGCGCGGCCGGTCCAGACGCGGCCCGCGGCGCGGTCCTCGGGCCGGAGCGTCGGCTCCGCCGCGCTGCTCAGGCACTAGCGCAGGATGTCTATGTCCCGCGCCGGGTCGCTGCGCGTGGAGATGGCCCAGACCACCTCGTCCAGCTTCGTCGGGTCTATGTCCTCGTCCACGACGACGACGTATTTGTTCATGAGCGCGCCGGGCTGGCAGGCCCCGGCCAGGGCCGCGGCCTGGCTCGCGTGGCCGGGGTACTGCTGCTCTATGCTCACCGCGGTGAAGCAGCGGCTGCCGCCGGCTTCGTGTATCCAGACGCCGCGCAGGCCGGGCAGGCCCGCCGCCTCCATCGCGTTCATGAGGTTTGCCGAGCGGAGCATCGAGCCGAAGTAGGAGTAGTCATGCGGAGGGCGGCCCGGCGGCGAGCCCAGCAGGATGGGCTCGTCCCGGTGGTAGACGGCCTCGACGCGGATGCAGCTCTGGCTGCTCCTGCCCCCGGCGTAGTAGCCGGTGAACTCCCCGAAGGGGCCTTCCGGCGCCGTGTCGCCGGGGCGGATATAGCCCTCAAGCGCCACCTCGGCCCAGGCCGGGATGGGCAGGCCGGTCACGCGGCCGCGCACGACCGGTACGCGCCGCCCGGCTATAGCCCCCGCCCACTCGTACTCGCAGACGCCCGCGGGCGCGTCCGTCGCGCCCATGGCGAAGAGCAGGGGGTGCAGCCCCGGCACGAGGACTACGGGGCAGGGCTCGCCGCGCGCCCAATACTTCCGCATTATGGCCGCGCCGTGGTGCCCTGGGGCCACGTAGGTGGTGACGGTGCGCCGGTCGTGGACCATGGAGCGGTAGGTGCCGAGGTTCACCCAGCCCGTGTCGGGGTCGGCCTGGACGTTCACGCAGCCGGTGCCTATATAGCGGCCGCCGTCCCCGGGATGCCAGAGCGGGACAGGAAAGCGCGTGACGTCCACCTGCGCGCCGGTGAGGACGTTCTCAAATATGGGGCCGTCCTCCAGGTATTGGACAGGGAAGTCCCTGGCCCGGGCTGCGGCGCGCTTCATGAGCCGCGCCGTCTCCCGGAGCAGGCCGAGGCTGCCGCCCCGCGCCTCCACGCCCAGAGCCGCGCCGAGGGTCGCGGGGTTCAGCATGGCCCCGCTCAGCAGCCGGAAGCCCTCGGGGAAGCCCTCAAAGCCGCTGAAGAGCAGCGCCGGGCCGCCGCGCCGGGCGTTCAGCTCCGTGAGCGCGCCGACCTCGCCGTCAAGCAGCGCGCCGGGGATGCGGGCCAGCTGGCCCGCGGCCTCTATTTTCGCCAGAAAGGCCCGCAGATCGAAGGGGTTTTCCATGCACAGTCTCCTTTCCGGGCCGCGCAGGGCCCGTGCGCCTATAAGTTTCCCGCCCCGGACAGCGCCGGGGCGGGCTTTTTAATGCCGCCGCTCAGTCCTCCGAGGCGGCGGAGAGGGTCAGCATCGAGTAGAGGAAGCCGCGGGCGGCCAGAAGCTCGTCAAAGCTGCCCAGCTCCCGCAGGCGGCCGCCTATGAGCACCGCCACGGCGTCAAAGCGGCGCAGGACGGCCTCGTTCAAATCGTGCGTCACGACGATCTTCGCCGTGTCCGGGATGTCCAGCACCGCGCCCATGACCTCCGCGGCCGTGGGCCGGTCCAGCGCCGCCGTGGCCTCGTCCACCAGGAGCACCGGCGTCCGCTTCAGCAGGCTGCGCGCTATCGACACGCGCTGCCGCTCCCCGCCCGAGAGGTTCGCGCCGTTCTCCCCGCAGACGAAGTCCAGGCCGCGCGCGGCTGTGAGCTCCCCGAGCCCCGCGCCGGCTATCGCCGCCTCCACGCGCTCCGGCTCGAACTTGCCGAACATCGTCACGTTCTGCTCTATGCTGCTGTTGAAGATAAAGACCTCCTGCTGGATGACGGACAGCAGCTCGTAGAGCGAGGCGGGGGCTATCTCACGCAGCTCGGCCCCGTCCAGGCGGATGCTGCCCTCATAGCCGGGGTGGTGGCCCATGAGCAGCTGCAGCAGCGTGGATTTGCCGCTGCCCGAGGGGCCGACTATGGCGAGGCTGCCGCCTGCGGGGATGCGGAGGCTCACATCCCGCAGCACGCTCTCGCCCTCCGCATAGGCGAAGCTGAGGTTTTTGATCTCTATGCCCTCGCGCAGCTCGGCGGGGACCTCGCGGCCGCCGCTCTCGCCCGGCTCCGCCATGAGCGCGGCGAGCTTCTCCACAAGCTCCATGGAGGCGCGGCGGTTGGCGAGGATGGGCGGCACGGAGGAGATGGGCGAGACGAGGAAGTTCATGAGCTGCAGAAAGGCCACGGCCACGCCCGCGCTGATGGCAAAGCCCCCGCCCGCCAAGAGCGCCGCGGCGATGAACACGCCGAACTGCGCCAGGAAGCCCGCGCCTCCCGCCAGCATATAGACGAGGTCGTTCACCTTGCGGCGGCTGTACTTCGCGTCCTCCAGGGAGCCGGAGACCTGCTCGAACATGCCGCGCACGCTCGCCTCGGCCCTGAAGCTCTTGATGACGGAAAAGCCCGCGAAGCTCTCCTTCACGGTCTCGACATAGCTCTCGTTTTTGGCCGAGACCTCGGCCTCGCACCTGGCAAGGCGGTCCCCGCAGAGCAGCGAGGCCCCCACCGGCAGCAGCGCGAGCACGGCCGCCGCGGCGGTGAGGATGGGGCTGTACCAGAGCATCATGCCCAGCGCCCCGACAAAGCCCGCCAGCTCCATGACGAGGGTGAAGACCTTGGCGAGATAGTTCGTCTCGATGGAGGCGACGTCGTTTGTGAGGATGGAGATGAATTTGGCGCTGTTCTCCTGCGAGACGAAGCTGACGCTGCGCTCCAGGATGCCGGAGAAGGCGAAGTTCTTGTACTGCACGACGGCGCGGCGCACGAAGGCCGCGCAGGTGTAGCGCTGCACGTCGTAGGCGAGGATGAACACTGCAAAGGCGGCGGCGAAGGTGAGCAGTATCCCTCCCATGCCCGCGCCGCCGGAGACGACGATATCCACCAGCTGCTGCATCAGCCAGGCCGCGACGAGGTTCACGCCCGTGAGCAGCAGCATGCACAGGACGGAGATTATGAGCGCGGGCAGGTTCCCTCGGAAAAAGCAGCCCTCCAGCTCCCGCCTGAGCGCGCGGCTGCGGCTTTTTGCGTCCATGATCTCAGCTCCCATCGTTTGTCTGCGGCAACATTATATCCGAAGCGCCGCCCCGGCGCAAGCCGCGATGAAAAATGCATCCCCCCGCCCGCCGGCAGGGGGATGCGCTTTCGGCCTGTATGCTGTTTTGCGCGCCGCCTAGTCCTTCGGACGCCTGAGCTTCGCGGCGCTGCGGAATACGGAATAGCCTATGCCCAGCTCCGCCGCGCCTATTGCGGCGCAGACCAGGTAAAACACCGCGTCGGACACGCCGGAATCGCCCGCGCCGTGCAGGACGGCCAGCTTGTACAGGATATAGAGCAGATACAGCAGGGCGAATATGCGTATGGCGATGCTGCTCCAGAGCCGGCGCTTTGTCTCATCCATTGCCGTCGAGCTCCGCGGCGGAGGGGATGGACGGGGCGGCGCCGGGCCGCGAGACCGCTATCGAGGCCGCCCTCGCCGCGCGCAGCAGCGATTCCTCTATGCTCCGGCCGGTCATCCAGCCCTCAAGGAAGAAGCCCGTGAAGGTATCGCCCGCCGCCGTCGTGTCCACGGCCCGCGTCGGCACGGCGCTCTGGAAGCGCCGCATATGCGGGTCCGAATACCAGGCGCCGTCCGCGCCCAGCGTCAGTATGACCGCGGCTTTCGGGTACCGGGCGGCGAACCAGTCCAGTATCGCTTCCGGCGCCGTGGCCGGCAGCCCGCTTATCTGCGCGCCCTCGATCTCGTTCACCAGGAACAGGTCCACCTTGTCAAGGTCGCACTCAAGCACGGCGGGATCAAAGGGCGAGGGGTTGAGCACCACGCGCATCCCGCGCGCGTGGGCGGCGTCGATGATCTCGCCGAGGCGGTTCACCTCGTTTTGCAGCAGCACCATGTCGCCCTCGCCGAAGCCCGAGAGCGCCTCGGCTATGTACTCCGGCGTGACGCGGCGGTTGGTGCCGCCGTAGACGATTATGCAGTTCTGGCCCCTGGCGTCCACCTGGATGACGGTGTGCCCCGGGGGGCTGTCCTCGCGCCTTATGAGCGAGGTGTCCACGCCGTTTTCCCTCAGCGTGTCGATGAGCAGCTCGCCGCCCGTGCCGCAGATGCCCGCGTGCCAGACCGGCAGCCCCGCCTTCGCCATGGCCACGGACTGGTTGAGCCCCTTGCCGCCCGCGAAGGTCTCGCGGCCCGTGGAGAATATCGTCTCGCCCGGGCCGACGATGTGCTCCAGGGAATAGACGTAGTCGATGTTCATTGAGCCAAAGCACAGCGCTTTCATGCCCGCTCCCTTCTCCGGCCTCAGAAAATGCAGCCGGCGGTCAGAATAACGTTGGGATACGGCGTGAACTCGCCCGTGCGGATGACGAATTTCAGCTCCGCGGAGCGCCTTTTGAGCTCCGTGTGCGGTATCTTCTCGCAGGGCAGTCCGGCCAGCTTCTCCTGCATATAGCTCAGCAGCTCCGGGTTGTGCTCGTCGATCTCCTCCGCGAGCGTATAGCTCTCGACGCAGGTCTCCGCGAGCACGGCGTCCATGACCTGCCTGAAGCTCGGCACGCCGCCCACAAGGGCGAGATCGACTATCTCGACCCCCTTGGGGATGGGCATACCGGCGTCGGCTATCATGAACTCATCCTTGTGTCCCAGCGCGGTTATGAGGCCCATGAGCTGGGCATTGAGTATCCCTGTCTTCTTCATATCACTTCGCCTCGTTCTTCACGCGCAGGGCCATCTTGGCCTGCAGGTTGCGCTGATACTGGTCGATGACGACGGCGAGGATGATGACGGCGCCCTTGATGACGTTCTGCCAGAACTCGGTGACGCCGCACATGGCCATGCCGTCGTTGAGCACGCCGATGACGAAGGCACCGACGAAGGTGCCGCCGATGGTGCCTATGCCGCCGGCCATGGAGGTGCCGCCGAGGACGGAGGCCGCGATGGCGTTCATCTCCCAGCCGTCGCCGCCGGCGGGGTGCGCCGCCATGAGCTGGGCGGTGTTGATGATGCCGACCAGCGCGGCGCAGGCGCCGGAGAGCATGTAGACGTAGATCTTCACCCTGTCGGGCTTTATGCCGCTCATCCTCGCGGCGCGCTCGTTGCCGCCGACGGCGTAGACGTGCCAGCCGAAGGTGGTCTTGCGCAGGATTATGGCCGTGATGACCGAGAGGATGATGAGCAGTATCGCGCCCACGGGTATGCCCATGATGGAGGAGCCCATGAACTTGAAGCCGGTGTTGCCGAGGCCCTCATAGCCGGCCAGCGAGGAGAAGGTCCGGCCAGTGGAGATGATGTTCGCAAAGCCGCGGCAGATGTACATGGTGCCCAGCGTGGCTATGAAGGGCGCGACGCGCAGCTTGGTTATCACCGCGCCGTTCACCCAGCCTATCGCGCAGCCGAGCAGGATGACGATGAGGATGACCATCGGCACGCTGAAATACAGCGTGTAGCCGCCGACGGTCAGGCCCTTCTGGATGAGGTAGCCGCCTATCATGCCGCCCAGGCCGACCACGCTGCCCACGGAAAGGTCGATGCCGCCCGTGATGATGACATAGGTCATGCCTATGGCCAGGATGCCGTAGAGCGCAACGTGCTTGGCCACCATCAGCAGAGTCGAGGTCGAGAAGAAGTTCTCGCTCAGTATGCTGAAGAGTATCACGAGGATGATGAGGACGATGAAGGTGCGGCCCTTCAGGAGTGTCATTATAAAGTCGTTTTTATCGTAGTGTTTCTTGGTTTTCATCTCGTCGCTCCCCCTTAGATTCAGGCTGTGGCCTCTGCGTCGGCATCGGCGTCGGTGTGGTGGCCGGCGTAGGAGGCGAGGACGAGATCGTCCTCGGTGAGGCCCTCGCCCGCTGTGAATTCCGCCGTTTTCACGCCGTTGGACAGGACCATTATCCTGTCTGCGATGTTCATGATCTCCTTGAGCTCCGAGGACACGACGAGTATCGTCAGGCCCTGGTCGGCAAACTGGTGGATGATGTCGAAGACCTCGGTCTTGGCGCCTATGTCTATGCCGCGCGAGGGCTCGTCCATGAGCAGGATCTTCGGGTCCGTCAGCAGGCCCTTGCCGATGACGACCTTCTGCTGGTTGCCGCCGGAGAGCGAGAGTATGGGCAGCTTCTTGTCCGCTACCTTGATGTGTATCTCGTCTATCACCTTGTCCACGTCCTCATCCTCCGCCTTCTGGCTGAGAAGGAGGCGCTTGGCGTACTTCTTGAGGTTGGAGAGCGAGGTGTTCTTCTCGATGTCGAGCGTCTGGACGAGGCCGGAGCCCTGCCGGTCCTCGGGGACTATGGCTAGGCCGCGCTTTATCTGCTCCGCCGTCTGGCCTATGCGCAGCTTCTCGCCCTCAAGGTAGATATCGCCCGTGTGCTCCGGGCGCAGGCCCATGATGCACTCCATGAGCTCGCTCCGGCCAGCGCCCAGCAGGCCGTAGATGCCGAAGATCTCGCCCTTCTTCACCTCGAAGGAGACGTCGTGCAGCAGCCAGCCGCCGCCCTTCTTGGGCAGGGAGAGCTTCTCGACCCGCAGCTCCACCGGCTGCTTTTCAAGGTCGATGCCCCTGGGGGTGCGGGTATAGCTCTTGTTCTCGCCGACCATGTTGGTGACTATCCAGCTGAGCTGGATGTCCTTCACGTCCGCGTCCGCGACGTAGTGCCCGTCGCGCAGGATGGTGACGTGGTCGCCTATCTCCATTATCTCCTCCAGCCTGTGGGAGATGTAGACGATGGAGATGCCGGCCTCGGTCAGCTCGCGCATGATGCCGAAGAGGACCTTGACCTCCTGGTTCGAGAGCGAGGAGGTGGGCTCGTCCATGATGAGTATCTTGAGGTCCTCCTCCACGAGGTTGCGGGCTATCTCGACCATCTGCTGCTGGCCGACGCGCAGGTCGCCCACCTGGGTGTTGGGCGGCATCTGGTGCTGCAGGCGCTTGAGGACCTTCTGGGTGCCCTCGATGTGGGCGGCGTTGTCCACGAAGGGGCCCTTTTTCTTCTCGTGGTTCATGTAGATGTTCTGCGCTATGGTGAGGTTGGGGAAGAGGCTCAGCTCCTGGTGGATGATGCCTATGCCCTTGGCCCTCGCGGCGGAGGTGTCCTTGAAGGAGACCTCCTGGCCGTCCATATAGAGCTTGCCGCCGGAGGGCTGCTCTATGCCGGCGATTATCTTCATGAGCGTGCTCTTGCCGGCGCCGTTTTCGCCTATGAGCACGTTCACCTTGCCGCGCAGCACGTTGAAGGAGACGTGGTCGAGCGCCTTCGTGCCGGGGTATATCTTCTCTATCTGCTCGCAGTGCAGGACAACGTTCGGGTCGTCAAACATCGTCCTCACCTCACTGGGCGGTGATGGCCACAGGCGTCACCGTGACGGCAGAGGTGTCAGGGGTGAAGCAGCCGACTATCTCGACGGTCTTGCCCACGAGCGCGTTGAGGTCGCCCAGAGGCTCGACGACGTTCGTCATGACCTCGTCGTTGATGGTCTTGGCATACTGGGACCATTCGGTCTGGTTGGTGAAATCCTCGTAGGTCTTGCCGGTCTGGCAGTCGCGCACGGTGGTGCCGCTGAACACGCTGCCGACCTGGACGCGGACCTCCTTGTCGTCCACGCCCTCGACGGCGACGACGAGATAGCCCTTGGGGCTGTCGGTGTTGTATTCTTCGACGGTGCCGGTGAAGCTCACGCAGTAGGCGCTGCCGTTTGCGGCGGATGCAAGGGTATCGACAAGCGGCTGCGCTGCGCCGGTGAGCTCGGTCGCGATGAGCTCCCAGTCGTCGGCCGCCTCTGCGCTGGCGTCGAACTCCACCTCTCCGGTATAGTCGCCTTCGGTGCCGGCGGGGATGACCTTGACTATGCCGCAGCCGGACAGCGTCAGCATGAGCAGCGCGGCGGCAAGCAGTACGGCGGCGACGAGGCTGGACTTTTTCATTCTATCCTCTCCTTGCTTAATTTGGCGGTGCTCTGCGAAAAGGGCATATTCCGCGCGCCTCCGGTGTCGGCGCGGCCGGGAGAACCCGGAATGTGCCCTTCCGCTTTCGGGACGCCGCCGCCCCTTGCGGGGCGGCGGCCTTTGGGTTTTTCAGCTTGCGGTATCAGCCCTCGGTGTAGACGAAGGCGGAGAGATTGTCGACGTTCTCAGCGGTGATGGCGACGCAGGGGACGAGCTGCTTCTCGGCAACGCCGTCGAGGGTGGCGCCGTTGTTGTTGATGTAGTAGTGGGCCTGCTCAACGGCCATCTCGGCGATGAGGGCGCACTGCTGCAGGGCGGTGCCGACCATCTGGCCGGACTTGATGAGGGCGGCGGCGTCGTCGGAGCCGTCAACGCCGATGATCTTGATGTCGGTGCGGCCGGCGTCGGCGCAGGCGGCGGCAGCGCCGCAGGCCATGGTGTCGTTGCCGCAGATTATGCCGGTGATCTCGGGGTTGGCCTCAAGGATGGCCTCGGTCTTCTCATAGGCCTCGGTCTGGTCCCAGTTGGCGGACTGCTGGGCCACCATCTCAAGACCCTCGTACTGGTCGATGACGGAGTGGAAGTTGTCGCTGCGGACCTGGCAGTTGGTGTCGCTTTCGAGGCCGAGCAGCTCGGCGTACTTGCCCTCGTAGTTCATGGCCTCGACCCACTTCTCGGCGATGGCGGCGGCGCCCTGGGCGTTGTCGGCGACTATCTGGGCGACGGCGATGCCGGTGGTGTTGATCTCACGGTCGATGAGGAAGCAGGGGATGCCCTGGTCGTAGGCGGCCTGGACGGCCTCGATGGTGGCGTCGGCGCCGGCGTTGTCGAGGATGATGAACGCGGCCTTGTCGGCGATGGCGGCCTCTATGGCCTCGAGCTGACGGGAGGCGTCGTCGTCGTGGGAGACGGTCTTGACCTCGTAGCCGAGCTCCTCGGCCTTGGCGCGGGCGACCTCAGCCTCGGTGGCGAAGAACACGTTGGAGGTGGCGGGGGTGATCACGTAGACGATGTTGCTGCCGCCGCCGGGCAGGAAGGTGGCCTCTTCGCCGCCCTCCTCGGGGGCTTCGCTGGCGGGAGCCTCGCTCGCGGGGGCTTCGCTGGCGGGGGCTTCGCTCGGGGTCTCGGCGGCCTCGCCGCAGGCGGCGAGCGCGAACACCATGACGAGCGCAAGGAGCAGTGCAAGGAACTTCTTCATTTGATTGACCTCCTGAAATTTTTATAATACGGGCGCTCACGCCCGCAGTATACGCTTAATCGTGCGTCAGCACCTGACGCACCGCGGCCTGCCAGCCCTTATAGAGCTCTTCCCGGCGCTCCGCGTCCATCGCGGGGGCATAGACCCGCCGGCGGACCTGCTCATAGACCCTGTCGGGGTCATACAGCCCCGCCGAGATGCCGGCCGCGTAGGCCGCGCCCATGCCGGAGAGCTCCTGCAGGTTCGGCACCTCCACCGAGGCGCGGGCCATGTCGGCCTGGAACTGCATGAGATATTCGCTGGCTGTCGGGCCCCCGTCCACGCGCAGGGAGGCGAGCTCCACGCCCGCGTCCCGCCGCATGAGCTCCGTGAGGTCCGTTATCTGATACGCTATGCACTCAAGGCAGGCCTTCGCGATCTCGGCCCGGCCAGTTGTGCGGCTCAGGCCCGTGAGCATGCCGGAGGCTCTGCTGTCCCAATAGGGCGCGCCGAGGCCCGAGAAGGCGGGGACGAAGTAGCACCTGTCGTTCGGGTTCGCCGCTCTCGCGAGCTCCGTGGCCTCCGCGTCGTTTTCGATGAGGCCCACGTCGCGGCGCAGCCAGGTCATGACGGCGCCCGTGTAGTTGAGGTTGCCCTCGAAGACGTACTCGACCCGGCCGTTCATGCCCCAGGCGAGGCTGGTGACCAGGCCGCCCGGGGAAAACCTCGGCTCCGTGCCTATGTTCATCATGACGGAGGAGCCGGTGCCGTAGGTGGCCTTGACCTGGCCGGGCCTGCGGCAGTCCTGGCCGAAGAGTGCGCCGTGGCTGTCGCCCAGCACGCCGCAGACGGGGATGGGCTCATCGAGATAGCCGCCCAGGTCCGTCGTGCCGAACGCCGAGTCGCTCATCCTCACCTCGGGCAGCGCCCCGGCGGGCACGCCGAAGGCGCGGCAGAGCTCCTCGTCCCAGCGCAGCGCGGTGATGTCGAAAAGCTGCGTCCGGCTGGCGTTGGAGTAGTCAGTGGCGTGGACGCGCTCCCTCGTGAGGAAGGAGAGCAGCCAGCTGTCCACGGTGCCGAGGCGGAGCCGGCCCGCATCCGCGAGGGCCTTCGCCTCCGGGACGTTCTCCATTATCCAGCCCATCTTCGCGGCCGGGAAATAGGGCGAGAGGTTGAGCCCCGTGCGCGCGCGCACGGTGTCGGCCATGCCGGAGAGCCGCTCGCAGACCGCCTGTGCCCTGGCGCACTGCCAGACGATGGCGTCGCAGATGCTCTTTCCCGTCTCGCCGTCCCAGGCGACGGTGGTCTCGCGCTGGTTCGAGATGCCGAAGGCGGCGATGCTGCCCTTGTCTATCCCCGCCTTTTCCACTGTGTCGCGGCAGACGGCGAGGGTGTTTTGCCTTATCTCCTCCGGGTCGTGGCTGACCCAGCCGAGGGGGCTTATTATCTGCCTGTGCGGCCGGTCCGCGCGGCAGACGAGCGCGCCGTCCTCATCGAACAGCAGGCCCTTCGTGCCCTGCGTGGACTGGTCCACGGCGAGTATGTACCGGCTCATTTGAGCATTTCCAGCGCGGTGCGCTCGATTCCCGCGGCGTCAAGGCCGTAGTGGGCGAAAACCTGCTTGGAGTTGCCGGTGACGACCGGGCTGTCCGGCAGCGTGAGGTTCACGACCCGGCAGGGGGCCTCCGCCGCCGTGACCTGCGCCACCATGGAGCCCAGGCCGCCGATGGCGACGTGTTCCTCGACGGTTATTATCTTTCCCGTCGCCGCGGCCCTGAGCACGGCCTCGCGGTCGAGGGGCTTTATACAATACATGTCGATGACCATGGCCTCTATGCCCTTTTCGGCCAGGGCCTCCGCGGCCTTTTTGGCGTGCCACACGAGCTCGCCGCAGGCGATGATGGCGATGTCCCTGCCCTCGCGGACGAGGGTGGCCTTATCCATCTCGAAGGGGACCTCGCCCTCGGCGTACACGTCCTCGACGGCGTTGCGGCCGACGCGGATGTAGGCTGGCTCGGTGTCCGCCATGAGCGCGCGGGTCAGCTTCTCGGTCTGGAGGCGGTCGGAGGGGAAATACACCCTCATGCCGGGGATGGAGCCTATCGTGGCTATGTCGGTCGTGGAGTGGTGGGTCATGCCCAGCGCGCCGTAGCTGACGCCGCCGGAGATGCCCAGGAGCTTCACGTTCATGTGCGAGTACGCGCAGTCCACCTTGACCTGCTCCATGGAGCGCGTGGAGAGGAAGGACGCCGGGGACACGGCCATGGGCTTCTTGCCCGCGTTGGCAAGCCCCGCCGCCATGGAGACGAGCGACTGCTCCGCGATGCCGACCTCGATGAACTGCTCCGGCAGAGCGTCCGCGAAGGGGGTCATCGAGCCGGAGCCGCGGGAATCCGAGCAGAGGACGACGATGTCCTTATCCTCTTTGGCCAGCTCCATGAGCACATTGCACACGACCTGCTTGTTTGCCGTTGCCATTACAGACTCGCCTTCCTTTCCGCAAGCTCGGCCATGGCCGTCTCATACTGCGCGTCGTCCATGACCTTGTGGTGCCAGACGGCGAGGTCCTCCATGAAGGAGACGCCGCAGCCCTTGGTGGTGTTGAGGATGATGACCGTCGGCTTGCCCTTCGTCTCCTTGGCGAGGGTCAGGGCGGAATCGACCGCGGCCATGTCGTTGCCGGGGATGGAGACGACGTTCCAGCCGAAGGCGGCCCAGCGCTCCTCCTGGCTGTCCTGGGCCATGACGTCCTCGGTGGAGCCGGAGATCTGCAGGCGGTTGCGGTCCACGAGGGCGGTGAGATTGTCGAGCTTGAAGTGCCCGCCGGCCATGACGCCTTCCCAGACGCTGCCCTCGGCCAGCTCGCCGTCGCCCAGCACGGCGTACACGTGGTAATCCCGGCCGTCCATCTTGCCGGCCTCGCCATGCCGACCGCGACCGAGAGGCCGTGGCCGAGGGAGCCGGAGTTCATTTCTATGCCGGGGATCTTGTTGTTCGGGTGGCCGATGAAGCGGGAGCCGTAGGCGCTGTAGGTGTCCATGAGCTCGGCCTTGTCGAAGTAGCCGCGGTCGGCCAGGATGCAGTAGAGCGTCTCCACCGAGTGGCCCTTCGAGAGCACGAAGCGGTCCCGGTCCGGGCTGTCCGCGTTCGCCGGGGAGCAGTTCAGGTGCTTGTAGTAGAGCGCCACCAGCGCCTCTACCTCGCTCATGTCGCCGCCTATGTGGCCGCAGCCGGCCCTGTGTATGAGCGTCACGACGTCCGCACGGATGTCGCAGGCTTTTTTCTCAAGCTCCGTTATCGTCATGCTCATTCTCCTCTCAGATAGGCCTTGACGTCCTCCTCGATGGGGTCGTAGAGGTCGGGGTTCACGCCGATGTACTTGCAGGCCTCATAGAGCACGGGGACGATGTCCTTGTGGATGCCGACGCAGTGGTGGATGTACGGGCCTTCGACGACCTTGGCCTCAAGTCGCTTTATGTTGTCCACCTCTATCCAGAGGTAGGTGCCCATGCCCTTGGGGCCGTCCACGCCCCTGGCGTTGCCGAGCAGCAGCGAATACTCGCCGTTGTCGCCGTCGAAGCGAGCCAGGGTCAGCTCGCCGTGCTTGGCCTCGGCGGTGATGGCGCCGGGGTAGTCGAAGGCGAGGGGGTAGGTGATGCAGGGCCTGCAGCCGGCCACGGAGAGGGGCCAGGGGCCGCAGTGCTGCAAAAGCTCGCCGTTTTCTATGTCGGGGTGGCGGATGGTCCAGTCCGCGAAGAAGCTGCGCGTGCCGTCGTTGGCCGCGGCCTCGACCATGAGCGCCGTGATGGCGCCGTGGATATCCGTCTCGCAGACGACGGGGATGCCCTTGTCGTTCAAAAGCGCGTTCGCCGCGCAGGGCATGATGCCGAGCTCGCCCTGCAGGGCGTTCCAGCACTGGATGGCCGCCGCGCTGCAGTGATACTGCTTAACCAGCCGCTCCATCGCCACCGCAAGGCCCGCGACGTTCGTCAGCTGCTCGTCCGTGACCTTGATGTCCATGTGCTCGCGGCAGTAGGCTATGGTCTTCTGGACCTCGTCGCCCTCCGCGATGGCCTTTTTGACCTCCGCCGTCAGCTCCGGCAGGGGGATGGGCGCGAGCTGGACGTTGTATTTCTCAAGCAGCTCGCCCTCGTTGCACATCGTGCTCCAGAAATCAAAGGGCCGGGGGCCTATCTGGAGGATGCGGATGTTTCGGAAGGTCTTCACCACGTTGCAGACCGCGAGGAAGTCCCGCACGCCGCGCTCGAACACGGGGTCGGAAAGGCGGCAGTTCGTCAGGTATGTAAAGGGTACGCCGAAGCGCCTGAGCACCTTGCCGGTCGCAAAAAGGCCGCACTGCGTATCCCTGAGCCGCGTGCCGTCCGGCTCCGGCCTCTCGTCCAGGGGGCCCAGAGCAGTACGGGCACGTTCAGCTCCTTCGCGAGCCTCGCGCAGAGGTACTCGGTGCCGAAGTTGCAGTGCGCCAAAAGCAGGCCCTCGACACCCTCCGCGCGGAACTTCTCAAGTATCTTAAGCCTATCGTCCTCGCTGTAAAGCAGGCCCTCCTCGTTGATGTCGTCGATGTCCACAAAGTCCACGCCCAGCTCCCGCAGCCGCTGCGCCGTCAGGTTCCGGTACTTGACCGCGTCGGGCGCGCTGAATATGCTGCGCCTGGTCGGAGCGAATCCCAGTTTGATCTGCGCCATACTTAACAGCCTCACTTTTAAATTTTAATTTCCATAATGATTATAAAAATTTATATAAACATTGTCAAGCTCGTTTTGTTAATTCACGTTTTTTGTTTATTCGCACAATCTTAAATTGGCTGATTTGTGCAAGAGATACAGGGACTGGAACTGATTTTCGGCTTTCAAAAGCCCGCTGAAGGCGTTGCGTACAGCGGGGGCGGCAGGTCAGACTGCGCTGAGTGGAATTAAAAGGAATTTAAACGCAAAAACCGCCCGCATTTTGCGGGCGGTTATATAAACGCATCTAAATTCTTTTATATCACTTCGGGCAGTCTATGACGCTCTCGCGTTCGATAAACTCGGTGCAGCTTTCGATTTTGAAGACGCCCGTGTTGGGGTCGTCCATCATGGTCAGGAGCCTGCGCACGGACTCCCAGCCCATCGTGCGCTTGTTCACATGTATCGTCGTGAGCGCCGGCTGGACACCGTGCAGTAGGGCAGGTCGTCGAAGCCGACGATGGAGATGTCCTCCGGGACGCGGCAGCCCCTCCTCCTTGAGCGCGCGCATGACGCCGAAGGCGATGAGGTCGTTGTCCACGAAAAATCGCCGTAGGCAGCGTCGGGTTCGTGTCCAGATAGCGGAGCATGTCCACATAGGCGCTGTCCGTCTTTGTGCCGACCGTCACGCACCAGTCGGGGTTCAGCTTGATGCCGTGCTCGGCCAGGGCCTGCCTGTAGCCGCACTCGCGCGCCTGAAAGGCCTTTATCCGGAACGAGCCGCGCACATAGCCGATATCCCTGTGGCCGCGCCGGATGAGGTAGTGTACGGCGTTCTGGGCGGAGTCTATGTTGTTGATGAGCACGCCGTTGAAGGGCTGTCTTTCGCACCAGCCGTCCAGGAGGATGAGCGGGCATTTGCAGTTCAGGTAGAGGTCGAAGTCCTCCTCAAGCATCTCCGTGGCGAGCAGGATAACTCCGCCGTTGGAGTCGGAGATTATCTGGCTGACCTGCTCGGCATAGTCGGGCGCGGAGTAATTGAGCCTTATATATATAGTGGAGAGCCCGTTTTCGCGCGCGGCCTCCTCCACGCCCTCGATGACCGCGGGGTGAAAGGGGCTGTCGTCAATTATCCCGCCGTTGCGCCGGAACTGAACGAATTTAATGCTTTTCAGGTTTTTGGAACCGGTAAAATACCCCAGCTCCTCCGCCACCTGAAAGATGCGCTCCGCCGTATCCTTGTTCACGCCGCGCTTCATGTTAAGCGCGTTGGACACCGTGGCCGGGGAAAAGCCCGTTATCTCGCTTATCCGCTTTACGCTCGGTCTGTTGCCGGTCTTCATACGCTCACCTAAATCGTTTTGATTTGCTTATATAAATTTATTATAATCACTTGTAAATTGTTTTGCAACTATTTTATACGATTTTTTTACGCGGCGCAATCTGCCGGGACGGCAAAAAGAGGCCCGGCGCGCGGCGGCGCTTTCCGGGCCTCGTAAACAATGCTGTTCGGCAGGAGGAAGGGGGCTGTTCAGCCGTCCAGAAACTCCTCGTTCAGCTCCACGCCGAAGCTGCGGGCTATGGAGCGGAGGTTTTCGTCGGTGATGGTCTGGCGGAGCCGGCCCTGCGCGGCGGAGAGGGCTAGGACGTGGACCTCGGCCGCCTTTTCTATCGTGTGCATGAGGCCGAAGGCCGTGTCGTAGTCCGGCCCGGAGCAGAAGAGACCGTGGTGCGCCCAGACGGCGGCGGGGTATTTGCGCATCAGCTCACAGGTCGCGAGGGCGATATCCGCCCCGCCCGGCACCATCCACGGCACCACGCCCACGCCCTCCGGGAACACCACAGGGCACTCGGTGGCCGACTGCCACAGCGCCCGCGTGAAGTCCCGCGCCGTCAGCGGCAGGACGTAGGTCAGCGCGATGAGGTTCGCCGGGTGCGCATGGTAGATGACGCGGCAGGCCCCGCCCGTCGCTGCGGCCCGGACGCAGTGGTTCATATAGTGGCTCGGAAACTCGCTCGTGGGCCTGGCGCCTCCTGCCAGACCCCAGACGATGCGCCAGCGCGCGCCCTCGCTGTCTATCTCCACGATGCCGATAGAGCGCTCCGGATCAGGCTCCACGTTGCGGAAATACTTGCCGCTGCCCGTGGTGATGAAGTACTCGCCCGCGAGCGTCCCGTCCAGGACGCCCATCGGCACCCACTCGCCGGGGGAACCGAAAAACGGCGCACATTCGGCAAGCTCCCCGCTCGTAAGGCGATAGGTCAGATTGCCGCCGTTGCGCTCGTGCCAGCCCTGGAGCCAGCCGTCCGTGCACATGCGGATGAAGCCCTTTACGGCTGCGACGTCAAGAATACCCATGTTTTTTATCCCCTTTCCAAAAGCGCTTCGCGCTCATAGCGCTGCACCTCGGCGAGCCACTCGCCGTCCGCAGGCACGCCGGAGCGGCGGCAGTATTCGTCCCAGACCTCACCGAAGGGCAGCACCTTGGCCGCCTCGCGGCGCACCATCACCTCCGTCCAGCGCCCGGCGTCCTGTAGCGGACGCATATCCGGCATGAGCAGGGCCCAGAGCAGCGCCTTGCGCACGTTCCTGTAGCCCACGACCCAGGCGGCTATGCGGTTTATGGAGGCGTCGAAGAAGTCCAGGGCTATCTTGACCCGCCCCTCAAGTCCGCCGCAGCGGACGATCTCCAGGGCTATCTCCCGTGTCTCGTCGTCGAAGAGCACGACGTGGTCGCTGTCCCAGCGCAGCCCGCGGGTGAGGTGCAGGGCTATCTCCGGGAAGAAGGCCAGGAGCGCGGGTATCTTGTCGCTGACGAGCTCGGTGGGGTGGTAGTGGCCGTTGTCCATGAGTGGGATGCACTTATCCCGGCGCATGGCCGCGTAGCTGAGCGCGAATTCGGCGCTGCCCACGGTGTAGGCCTCGACGCCTATGCCGAATACCTTGCTCTCTATGCAGGGCTTGACGCGCGTGAAGTCGTAGTGCTCGGAGAGTATCTCGTCTATGGCCTCGCGGCAGCGTTCGCGGGGGCCGAGGCGGTCGGCGGGGATGTCCTTGAAGCCGTCGCCTGTCCAGATGTTCATGACGCACTCGCCGCCGAGCTCCGAGGCGAGGTAGTTTGAGATGCGGATGCAGGCTTTCCCGTGCTCTATCCAGAAGCGGCGGGTGGCCTCGTCCGCGCTGGAGAGGGTCTGGGGGTCGCATCTGGGGTGGCTGAAGAAGGTGGGGTTAAAGTCCGCGCCGAGGCCCCGCGCCTTGCAGAAATCTACCCAGGCCCGGAAGTGGCGCGGCTCCAGCGCGTCGCGGTCTGTCCACTCTCCGGGCTCAAAGACGGCGTAGCTCGCGTGGAGGTTCAGCTTCTTTTTGCCCGGGCAGAGCTTCAGGGCAAGGTCGAGATCGGCCATGAGCTCTGTGGGCGTGCGCGCCCGGCCGGGGTAGCTGCCTGTCGTCTGTATGCCGCCGGTCAGCGGCTTGGAGGGGTCGGTGTCGAAGCCGCGAACGTCGTCGCCCTGCCAGCAGTGCAGGGAGATGGGTGCGGCCCCCAGCCGCGCTAGGGCGGCCTCGGCGTCCACGCCGCAGGCGGCGTAGCGCTCTCTTGCTTCCGTATAGCTCATTTGTCGGCCTCCATTTGTATTTTCAGATTTCCCAGCGCCGTGGCTTCTATGGGCAGGGCGCTCACTTCAAGGCCCGCTGCCTCGGCGGTCAGGCGGTTGAGCAGGGCGTTTTTTGCCCCGCCGCCAACGATGAGGAGCCGCTTAAAGCTCCGGCCCGTGTTCTCCGCCAGCTCCGCGAGGGCGGCGGCGTAGCCCGCGGCCAGGGAGCGGAATGCGCACCTGAAGTAGTCCCCCGGCTGCCTCAGGCCGCCCGGCGCGAGGGCCTCAAAGGCCGCCGCCATGCTCTCCGGCGCGAGCAGCGAGGCGTCGTTCACGTCTATGAGCGCGGCGCAGGCGCTGCCCCGTGCCAGACGCAGGATCTCCGGGGAAGGGGCGTTTTCGGGCAGAGCTCGTCCCGCAGGCGGTTTATAAGCCACATGCCCATGAGGTTTTTCTGGTAGCGGTTGTAGCCCACGCCGCCCTCGTTCGACCAGTTCCCGGCCCGGGAGCGCGCCCCCGTCAGCGGCCGCGGCGTCCGCAGGCCCAGCAGGCTCCAGGTGCCGGAGGAGATGTAGGGCGCGTCCGAGGGGCCGGGCATGCCCTCAACGGCGGAGGCCGTATCGTGCGTCGCGCAGAGCGTGACGCGCAGGCCCTCGTACTCGCCCAGCGGCGTCCCCGGCGCGGAGAGCGGGCCGAAAAGGCGCTCCGGCAGGCCGAGGCGGGATATGAGCTCCAGGTCGTATTCGCCCGTGGCGGCGCTGACGAGGCCCGTAGTCGTGGCGTTCGTATACTCGTGCGCGCGCGCGCCGCACAGGCGGAACATGAGGTATTCAGGCAGCATGAGAAAGCCCGTCGCCCGCCCGAGCCTGCCAGCACGGAGGTCGGCGCAGAGCTGATAGAGCGTGTTGAAGCTCTGGAACTGTATGCCCGTGCGCGCGTAGAGCTCCTCGAAGGGGACGCGGGCATGTACCTCGTCCACGACGGCGAGGCTGCGCGCGTCCCGGTAGGCGTAGGCGGGGCCTATCGGCTCGTCCCCGGCCATGAGGACGTAGTCCACGCCCCAGGTGTCCACCGACAGGCTCACGAGGTCCGGGTATTTTTCCCGCGCGGCTGCGACGCCGGCCTTCACGTTCCCGAGCAGGCCTCGATCATCCAGACGAGGCGCCGCCCCGGCGTATCGGGCCGTTGGGGAAGCGGAAGACCTCCTCGGTTTTGAGCTCCCTGCCCTCGCGCCAGCCGACGATGTGGCGGCCCGAGGACGCGCCTATGTCTATGGCGAGGTATCGCCTCACGCGCTCACCCCCTTATCATGCGCGCTATGCCGCGCAGAAAGCGACCGTTCGCCATGTCGAGCAGGCCGCGGAAGAGGCCGCCCTTCATCGCGCCGTTTATCTGCATCGTGCGCAGGGGCGAGCCGGCGGAGGAGGCCATGAGCATACGGAACTCCGGATCTTCGTAGTCCGCCCTGCCGCCGAAGCCCTTGGCGATGGTGCGCTCGACGCCCATGAACATACAGCGCATGACGAAGGAGCGCTCCTTCATCTCCAGGACGGTGTTGTCCATCGTGTACTCGCCCTTTTTGGGCGCCAGCTCGGCGTGGCTCCGGCCCAGCATGGCCTCCCAGCCCGACTTTGAAGGCGCGCCGCGCGGGGCCTCGTACCAGCTGCCCGGCTGCCAGGCAGGTACGACGGGCGTTTCACCCTCAATATGTATCGCAGCGCGCAGAGGCAGACTGTCCGAGCCGCCGCCGACGAGGAGCTCGTATTCCCCGGCGGGTACCCTCCAGCCCTCCTGCCACACGGCGAAGTCGCGCTCAGTCAGCTCAAAGCGCAGCGAAGCGCTCTCGCCGGGGCGCAGAAAGACCTTTTTGAAGCCGCGCAGCTCCTTCAGCGGCCTGTGCAGGCCGTCCTGCGGCGCGGCGACGTAGAGCTGGGCGACCTCCGCCCCGGGGACGCTGCCGGTGTTCGTCAGGGTGAAGGAGACGCCGAGGCCCTCGACGCGCAGCCCCGAGTATGCGAAGCTCGTGTACGACAACCCGTGGCCGAAGGCCCAGCGGGGCGCGACGCCCGCCTTGTCGTAATAACGGTAGCCGACGTAGATCCCCTCCCGGTACTCGCAGTCGCGGCCGGAGGCGTAGTATCCGCTCGTCGGGCAGTCGGAGTATTTGAGGGGCCAGGTCTCGGCCAGCTTGCCGGAGGGATTCACGCGCCCGTACAGCAGGTCCGCCGCGGCGGCGCCGCCCGCCTGGCCGGGCAGGCCGAGGTAGAGGACGGCATTCACGCGACTTGCCCAGGGACATTCCACGGCGCCGCCGCAGGAGAGGACGACGATGGTGTTCGGGTTCGCCGCCGCCACGGCCTCTATGAGCCGCGTCTGGCCGTCGGGCATTGCCATGTCCTCGCGGTCGAAGCCCTCGGACTCGCAGCGCGCGGGCAGGCCCGCGAACACGACGGCGGCGTCGGCGGCCCGCGCCGCGGCTTCGGCCTCCGACAGCAGCTCCGGCGTCGTCTCCCCGCTTTCCGTGCAGCCTGGGGCGAAAGCGGCCCACGGCATGGCGTCGAGCGCGCTCGTGACGCGGGTGGGGTTTATGTGGCTGGAGCCCGCGCCCTGATAGCGCGGCGTGCGCGCCATCTCACCGATGAGCGCGACCTTTTGCCCCGGCTTTAAGGGCAGGGCGCCCCGGTTTTGCAGCAGCACCGCGCCCTCCGACGCGGCCCGGCGGGCCAGGGCGTCGTGGGCCTCGAAGCGAGGCTCGCCGGAGGCGGCCTTGCGGGACCTGGCTATGAACTCCAGCACCCGGCGCGCGCAGGCGTCCAGGTCCGACTCAGAGAGCGCTCCGGATCTGAGGGCGGCGAGTGATTCCCGGAACATGTAGTCGCTGCCGCCGGGCATGTTGAGGTCGCAGCCCGCGCGGAAGCCCGCGACGCGGTCGTTCATCGCGCCCCAGTCCGTGAGGACGAGCCCGCCGAAGCCCCATTCGCCGCGCAGTATGTCCGTGAGAAGCCCCCGGCTGTCGCTGCAATGCACGCCGTTTATCTTGTTGTAGGCGCACATGACGGTCGCGGGGCCACCCTCCTTCACCGCGGTCTCGAAGGGGGAGAGGTAAATTTCGCGCAGGCTGCGCTCGTCCACGACGCTGTCGGAGTTGAAGCGCTGCTTCTCGCGGTTGTTCGCGGCGAAGTGCTTGAGACTCGCGCAGGTGCCGTTTTCCTGGAGGCCCCTTATGTGCGCGGCGGCGAGCTTGCCGGCAAGCCGGGGGTCCTCGCTGAAATACTCGAAGTTCCGCCCGCAGAGCGGGTCGCGCTTTATGTTCGCGCCCGGACCGAGGACGAGCGCGACGCCCATGGCCGCGGCTTCCTCGCCTATGGCCGCGCCGACCTGCCCGACGAGCGCCTCATCCCAGCTGCCTGCCAGCGTGACCGCCGCAGGAAAGCAGGTGGCGGGCGCCGACTTGTTGACGCCGAGCATGTCCGGGTTCTCGGTGTCCTGCTTGCGCAGCCCGTGGGGTCCGTCGCACATGAAGACGGCGGGGATCTCGTACTTTTCCATGGCGCGGGTCTGCCAGAAGTCGGCGCCCTCGCAGAGGGCTATCTTGTCCCCGGGCGTCATCGCGCGGAGGGCTTTTTGGATGTTATCCATGGCAATTCTCCAAGTGTATGGCGGTGGATTCTGGCTTGAAAACGCCGTTAAAGGCGTCTTCGATGCACTTCTTAACAATTTTCAGGTCGGCCCGCGCCTCGGGAATATAGGGGATGATGAGCCAGGTGTGCAGCATGTTGCCGCGCAGGTAGAGCTTGCAGGCGCGGCCTTCGGCCTGGAGCTTCTCGAACATTATCACGCTGTCATCCCTCAGGACCTCTGACTCAGAGGCCCAGAGATAGATGGGCGGGCAGCCGGAGAAGTCCCCGTAATAGGGCGCGAAGAAGGGCTCTTTCAGCTTTTCGGCCTCGTGCGAGCGGAGATAGGTATCGAGCACCTCGCCGGAGAGGTTATCGACCATGGCCTCGGTGCCTGCGTTCACGATGCAGCTTGGCAGGACCCGGTCGAACTGGACACAGGGCGAAAAGCACAGGGCGGCAGCGGGCATGGGCAGGCCCTCGGCCTTGATCTTGAGCAGCAGTGAGAGCGCGAGACAGCCGCCCGCGCTCTCGCCGAGCAGGACGATGTTCCCGGGCCGGTATTTGCCAAGCAGGGCCCGATAGGCGGAAAGGCAGTCATCCGGCGCGGAGGGGAAGGGGTGCTCCGGCGCGAGACGGTACTCGACGGCGGCGACGTTATAGCCCAGGCGGCCCGCGACATAGCCCGTGAAGGCCCGGCGGGTTTTTACGCTGCCCACGACGAAGCCGCCGCCGTGGATGTAGAGTATGACGCGGTCCTCAGGGTTTCCCGCACGGCTCAGGAGCTCGGCCGGTACGCCGCCGAGGCGGGTCTGCTCGATATTCACCGTGCGCGGGGCGCGGGCAAAGCGGTTCTGCCTGAGCTCGGCGCGGCGGGCGGCCTCGTAATCCGGGCGGCTGCCCGGCTCATAGCGGCGCTTGCCTTTTTTGCAGAAATAAAAGACCAGACTGTGCGTGAGGCTCATTCGGCCGCCCCCTTACATTATTGCGTAGGCCCGCGTGCCCGGGCCCTGCTCGCGCTCGCTGCCGTCGGGCAGGCGCACGAGGGCGGTACAGTTCGGGGGGACGGAGACGGTAAACTCCGTCCTGCCCCCGTCCCTGCTCCAGGCGCTTTGCACCTCGCCCCAGACGCTCAGCCAGCGGGCCGACGCGTGAGTGAAGCTCCCGCCCGGCCTCGGGGCGATGAGGAAGCGGTTTTCCCCCGCGGGGGTTATTCCGCACAGGCTGTCGAAGAGCCAGCGGCAGACCGCGCCCTTCGAGTAGTGGTCGAGCGAGGCAACGCCGCCCTGGGCATTGGGGCCTTCCCAGCTCTCCCAGATGGTGGTCGCGCCGTTCTTGGGCATGGAGAGCCAGCCGGGTATCTCCTCGTTTTCGAGCAGGCGGCAGGCGTATTCGATGTCCATGTCCGCGAGCACGTAGAGGATGAGCGGCGTAGAGAGGAAGCCCGTGCCGAGCCGCCAGCCGTAGTTTTCGAGCGCGCGCAGCAGCCGCGCCCCGGCGTATTCGCGCTGCTCCGGCGTCAGCAGCTTCATGTAGAGCGGGCGCACGAGCTTGGCCTGCCTGTCCGTGTCGAGGCTGTGCCTTTTCCCCCGCACCAGCTCCTGATAGCCCAGCCGCACCTTCTCCGCGACGGCGGCGTACTCCGCCGCGTCCCCGGGGCGGCCCAGCACCCCGGCTATCTCAGCCATGCGCTCCATGAGCAGGACGATGTAGGCCGTCGTCTCCTCCGGGTGGGGCGAGACGAAGTCCGGGATGCGGAAGGCATTCACGTCCTCCGGCTCCGCCCACTCGCCGTAGGACTGGCCGTAGTTGGAGATGTATTTCCGGCAGCCGCGGCCAACGCCGGTGGGCACGCCGGTTAGGTAACGCTTGCCGAGCGTTCCCTCCTTGTACTTTGCAAAGCGGCGCATGGCCGCGTAGTTTTCCTCAAGGATGTCCCTGTCGCCGCAGAGCCTGTAGAGCTCCCAGGGAATGAATACGCCCGCGTCCGACCAGCCGGGGGAGCCGTCCATGGTGTTCATATAGAAGTCCACGCCGCCGACGGGGGCTATCTGAGTGAAGCAGCCGTTCCTGCGCTGGGCGTCGGTGAGGTCGCGCTCGTACTTGCGGGCCATGGCGGCGTAGTCGAAGAGATAGCAGGCCGTGCCGCAGAAAAGCTGCGCGTCCCCCGTCCAGCCGTGGCGCTCGCGCGTGGGGCAGTCGGTGGGGAGATCGGCGTGGTTGTTTTTCGCGCTCCAGACAGTGTTTTCGACAAACCTGTCCAGCAGCCGGTTCGAGCTCTCGAACCAGCCCGTGCGCTCCATATCTGAGTAGACGGCTATGGCCTCAAAGTCCTCCGGCGCGAAGGCCAGGTCGGTCTCGACGAGCACATACTGGAAGCCGAAGATGGCAAAGGTGGTCTTGTACTCGTTCAGCCCGTCCTTGCAGATGTATTCCACCTGCTGGAGCGGCGTGGCGCGCTTTTTCGTCGCGCACTGGATGTTCTTCTGCGTGAACTCGCCGTCACGGCCCAGGAGCTCCCCGAAGCGGAGGCTTATCCTCTGCCCGGCCCGGGCTTTGAGCGAAAAGCTTATATAGCCCGCGATGTTCTGGCCGAAGTCGAGCACGGTCTTGCCCGAGGGCGTCGTGATGAGTGCGGGCGTAAAGCGCTCGTGCTCCGTGACGGGGACGTTGTCCGAGGCCGTGGGGACGACGGGGTGCCGCGTCTCGCGGGCATGGCCGGAGTAGGAGGGGCTCAGGCGCGCGTCCACGGTCTCTCCGTCCTGGTTGTCGGCAAAGCGGATGGGGCCGTCGTTCGACCAGTCCCAGTCCGCGCCGCTCACGACGCTGCGCACGAAGCCGTCCTCGCCCGTGAGTTCGAGCTGCGCGAGCAGCTTCGTCTGCGTGCCGTACTGGTTACGGAGCCCCCAGGCCCCGCAGGAGCCGCGGTACCAGCCGTCCGCGAGCTGCACCGTCAGCTCGTTTTCGCCCTCGCGCAGGAGCGCCGTCACGTCGTAGGTTTGGTACTGCACGCGCCTGCGGTAGTCTGTTATACCCGGCGCGAGGACGAAATCGCCCACGCGCCGCCCGTTTATACGCGCCTCGTAGAGCCCGCAGGCGGTGATGTAGAGCCGCGCGCGCTTTGTCTTGCCGGCGGCGAAGCGGCGGCGGAAGCAATCGACCGGATAGCGCCGCCGCCTGTCCGGGCGATATCCGCCGCTTATCCACTTGGCCTCCCAGTCGGAGGCGGTCAGCAGGCCGAGCTCGAAGCAGGCCCAGGCGCTCCACTCGCCCCAGGCCCCGGCCTCGTCGCGCAGCCTGACGCGCCAGCGCAGCCCGGCGCGGCTCGCGAGGGCCGGGCCGGAATACCGCGCGCGCATGGAGGAGCTCTCCACCGCGCCGCTCGACCAGAGCGGCCCTCCCTCGGCGGAGACGGTTTCGATCTCATATGCCGTCTGCTTGACGCCGCCCTCGCATATCCACATGAGCCGCGGGCGGGGTATGTCTATGCCGACGGGGTCTTTCAGGTATTCGCATCTCAGACGTATAGCTCTCATTTCCCCCACCTCACAGCCGCGCCTCGTGCCGGGCCCTTATCTCGGCCTGCTTTCCGCTTATGGTCTTTTCCACGCCGAGGAAGATGAGCAGCACGGCCAGGATGATGCCTGTGAAGGTCTCAAGCCCCACGAAGCCGAAGGTGATGACGCCCTGAACCGCCTCGCTCTGGACGGCGACGAGCCCCCCTGCGGCGTCGTAATAGGGCGCGACATAGCCGGAGCCTGCCAGCAGCCCGTTGAAAACGCCCGTGCAGATGCCGACCATGGCCACGGAGATGGTGTTGTAGACGCTCATGGCCAGGCCGTCGGAGCGGAAGCCCGTCTTCCACTCCATGTGGTCGAGCACGTCCGCAAAGAGCGCCATGAAGACGTAGGAGCAGGGCAGGCCGCCTATGTTCTTGATGAACTGGCCTATGAGCATGACGACCATGCTCCGGGGGAACATCCAGCAGATCGCGCTGCCCAGGGCGTAGAGCACAAAGCCGGCGAGCGTGACGTTCCGCTTGCCGAAGCGCTTCGCCAGCGGCCAGACGGCGAAGATGCCTATGCCCATGGGTATGCCGCCGATGACGGAAATGAGCGTCTGCGTCACGCCGTCGTTGTAGCTGCCCAGCACGTAGTTGCAGAAATAGACGAGGCTCAGGTTCTTGATGGTCGAACCGAAGAGGTAGATGAGGAAGTAGGCGTAGATGAGCAGCATGTACCTGTCGGTGAAGATGGCCTTGAGCTGCTTGAGGAAGGGGACCGCCCCGTCGTTGCCGCTCTCCTGCCCCTCAAGCGTGACGCGCTCTTTTGTATAGTAGTATTCCAGCACTGTGAGTGGCAGGGCGAGGATGGACAGCAGGCTCATGAGCGCTATCCACTTCGGCTTGTCCACGCCGACGGTGGGCATGATGAGCATGGGGAAGATGAGCGCGACGAGGATGCCCGTCATCATGATGTTGGCGATCTGGTTGAACACCGAGAGCTTGCCGCGCTGGGTCGTGTCGCGCGTGGAAAGCGGCACCATGAGGTTGTGGCTCATGTAGTATATGGTGAAGGCGACGGAGTAGAAGAGGTTGTAGCTCACCATGACCCAGACAGCCTGCACCGCTGTGGACGCCCTCGGCACCGTGAAGAGCAGGACGCCCGTAACGGCGACGAGCGGCGCGGAGATGAGCAGCCAAGGCCTCGCCTTGCCCTCGCGGCTGCGCGTGCGGTCTATTACGTAGCCCATGAGTATGTTCGTGACGGCGTCGATTAGCTTGCTTATGATGGGAAAGACCACCAAAAAGGCTCCGCCCCAGAGCCCGGTGAGCCCCAGCACGTCCGTGTAGTACACATTCAGATACGTACTCAGCACCGCATTGAGGAGCAGCGCGCCCATGGGGCCTATGAGATAGCCCAGCCAGCGCTCCCGCCCGGAGACGTCCCCGGTCCGCACCCGGCTCTCAAAGGCCGGCCTTTCCGCCCACGCGAACAGCTTTTTGCCCATTTGTCCTTCCTCCCGATATCAATTTGCGATTTGCCGATAATTGTCCGGCTGATTACATCTCTTTTAGAAATATAGCACATAGCCTCACGGCATCTCTTGCAATATGGTATGGTATTTCATATAATGGTAATGAAAAGGGGCGGCGATATTGAAGGACATTGATTTGAGCTATATATGCACCGTCCTCGGCAACCTTTCGGGCATCCCGATACGCGTGTTCCGGGGCGGGGAGCTGGTGTTCTACCACTCGCTGGTGAAGCTGCCGGAGGACCCGATGAAGGTCTGCGCGCGGGAGCTCATGGCGATAGGGGAGAGCGTGGGCTATTACGTCACGCCTGATTTTTACTATTTCGGAGTGGTAAATTCCGGCGAAATCAAGCTCGTCGCCGGGCCGGCGAGCCAGGTGGGCGGCGGGGAACGGGAGCTGCGGGAGCTGGCCTTCCGCGCGGATGTCCCCCAGGAGCGGGTGGGGGAGTTCATCTCTGCCATGCGGGCTATTGTGCCGATGCCGCTGGAGAGCATCATCCAGATGCTGTGCGCTGTGAACTTCATGCTCAGCGGCGAGCGTCTGGAGCTCAAGGACGTCACCATCTACGACTCTGAGCAGCGGGAGCTGAGAGGCGCTATCGAGCGCCAGCAGTTCAACGCGCGCCTGGCCGGCTCCATGGCCGAGGCGCATAACACGCTGGACGTAGAGCGGGAGTTATTGCAGATAGTGCAGCGCGGGGACGTGGAGGCGCTGGCGGCCTGGGCGGCGACGGCGCCTGCGGTGCGTGGCGGCGTCATCGCCTACGACCAGCTGCGTCAGCTGAAGAATACGTTCATTGTGGCGTGTACGCTGGCGTCGCGCGCGGCGATAACGGGCGGCATGACGGCGGACGAGGCCCTGGCGCTGAGCGACTCGTACATACGAAAGTGCGAGCTGCAAAACAGCGCGGAGCGGATATCGAATCTGCAATTCCACATGGTCGAGGACTATACGCGGCGGGTAGCGCGCCTGCGCGGGTCGAGGACGACGGAGCTGACGCTGAAGGTGGCCAACTACGTGCAGCGCCATCTCTGCGAGCGCATCAGCGTGAACGCGCTGGCGAAGGAGCTGTATCTGAGCCGGCCGTATTTGTCGGAGCGTTTCAAAGCGGAGTCGGGCGAGAGCCTGACGGATTACATCCTGCGGGAGAAGACCACCGAGGCGCGCCGCCTGCTGGACTACACGGACAAGAGCCTGACGAGCATCAGCTCCTACCTTGGCTTTTCCTCCCCGAGCCACTTTTCCCGCGTTTTCAAAAAATACACCGGCATGCTGCCCAGCGAGTACCGCGGGAGATGAGCGCGCGGCGGCGCGGGAAACGGGCGGGGTTGATTATGCTGCGGCGGGGTGGCATAATGAAATAAAAGCCGATTTCCGGCGCTCTACTCTGAACGGGGGAATGACTTATGAATCTCGGCTGGGGAATTTTGCCTGAACTGCTCGATTCGCCGCAGCCTGTAGTTATCAGCAGCGCCGGCGATGGGCGGGTGCTGGACATGAATTCGGCGGCGAGAGAGCTCTTTGGAGACGGAGAAAGGGTACCGGAGCTGTTCGGCCTGGACGAAGGGGCAGAGCGGAGCTATGCGGGCCTCGACTTTGAGGCCCGCGCCTTTGATTTCATGTGCGTGGAGCTCCGGGGAACGGGCGAAGTGATTCTGGACTCCGCGCTGTTCCGCGAGGGAGAAGAGCTGCTGCGGGTGGATTCGGTCTGCCCCAAGGGCTATAGCAGCCATGCCGACTGTCTGAATAAATACGAGCTCGCCTCTCACGGGCAGAGCTGGAACGGCGCGTGCGGCGACGTCTCCAGGACGGTATCCATGCTGCTGCGCGCGGCCATGTTCGTCTACGCCGCGGACCGGGGCTTCATCTTTGAGGTGGACCCGGACCTCGAGTGCGTCGTGGACATCTACAGCGAGAGCCGCACCGGCTTTTCGGACGAGATCTCGAACATACGCAAGACGGATGAGTTCGGCGTCAGGACGATGCTGGACGCCTGGGAGCGCCAAAAGCCGCTCCACGGGGAGAGCTACGTCAAAAGCGAGCAGAAGGACGAGCTCAAGGAGCAGCTCTACAAGGGCATGGAGGCCTGGAACTATGTGATGGTCCCCTTCCCGGTAAGGAGCGGCATGCGCTGTTTCGTCTGTCTCGACGGCTTCCACCGCTTCGCGGCGAGGCCCGAGAACCTCTCCGTGCTGCGCAACATCGCCATCCTGGCGGCGGGCGAGCTGCACACGGAGCGGATGCGCGGCAGCGCCGTCTCCGCCGCGAACCTGAGCCGCGCGCTCTCTCAGGCGCCGGAAAACCAGCTGCAGGTGTATTTGCTAGGCGGCCTCGCCATACGCACGGGACTGGGTATCCAGCAGGAGGAAAACCTCTCCGCCGTGCAGTGCTGGACCTTTTTCATCTACCTGCTCTGCAACCGTCATAGGGTCGTGCCGGTCTACGAGCTTGCGGAGATAATCTGGCCGGACTCAGTCATAGACGACCCCTACAGCCTCATCAAAAACCTGGCCTTCCGCACGAGAAAGCTCTTCGACAGTATCAGCCCCGTCCCGGTCATAACGGCGGGCGGCGGGACCTACAGCATAAACCGGGCCCTGAGCGTCTGGGTGGACGCGGAGGAGTTTGAAAAGCTGGCCCACAAGGCGCTGAGCGGCAGCCTGCCAAGGGCGCAGAGGCTGGCGGCCGGGAAACGCGCGCTGGAGATGTACAGGGGCAGCTTCCTGCCCAATTTCGACGCCGAGATCTGGCTCTCGGCCAAAATAAACTATTACCGCGTTCTCTTCAACGACCTGCTCAAGAGCCACATCCTGCTCCTGAGAGACACGGGCAAGACCAGGGAGCTGCTGCGCATCGTGGCGAACGCCGCGAACATCGAGGAGCTCGACAGCGAGATAAACGCCCTGACCCTGGAGATACTCCTCCAGGCTAAGATGTACCGCTCTGCCAAGAACTTCTACAACGTAATAAAAAAGCAGCTCTCGCCCGAGGAAAACCGCAGGCTCTCAAAGCTCCTGCAGGAGACGATATAGGCGAGCGAGCGCGGAATACGGCAAAAATCAGAGGTCCAACCCGTCTTAAACCACGGGTTGGACCTCTTTTTATACCTGGCGCTTGCTAAGATTTTGTCAGTCGAAAGAAACGCCGGAAAAACACAAAAAAACTGAAAGGTGGTAGCAATGAAGTACAGGACACTGTTCAGCCCGCTGACGGTCAGGGGGCTCACGCTGAAAAACAGGGTGGTGGTCTCCGCCATGGGCTGCCTCATGATAGGCCGGGACCGCAAGGTGTCTCAGCAGCTGGCCGATTATCTGGGAGAACGCGCCAAGGGCGGGGTCGGCCTCATCTACTCCCCCTGCGCCGCGGTGGACACCGGCTCCTGCCCGGAGGGCATGCTGGCCATAAGCACGGACGAGATAGGCGAGAGCCACAAACTCCTGACCGAGGCCGTCCACGCGGGCGGCGCCAAGTGCGCGGCCCAGCTCTGGCAGGGCAGCGCCATCGCCTTCCCGGCGAGGGTGTACGAGCCCTCGGAAACCGTCCTGCCCGCGGCGCTCTACCCCGCGCTCAACGGCAAGGACCTCGTCGTCCCGCCCATGACCAAGGAGGAGATACGCTACATCGTGGACTGCTACGGTGCGGCCGCGGCCCGGGCAGTCCGTGCGGGCTACGACATGGTGGAGGTCCACTGCGCCCACGGCTATCTGCCCCACATGTTCCTGAACCCCGCCACGAACCGCAGGACCGACGAATATGGCGGCAGCCTTGAAAACCGCGCGCGCTTCGCCCTCGAGGTGTTCCGCGCCGTGCGCCGGAACATGCCCGAGGACATGCCTCTGTCCATTCGCATCGCCTGCTTTGACGACGGCCTGCCCGTAAACCTCAGCGCCGAGGACATGATAGAGTTCGCGCGCATGGCCCAGCGGGAGGGCGTGGACATCCTCAACATCTCCCGGGGCAACTCGCTTTCCGACTCGCTCAAGATAAACGTGCCGCCTGTGGACGTGCCCCAGGGCTTCAACGTTGACAACGCCGCCCGTATCCGTCGCGAGACCGGCATGATAACCGCCGTCGCCGGGCGGATAAACACCCCCGCTCTCGCGGAGGAGATACTGGACGAGGGCAAGGTGGACCTTGTGGTCATGGCCCGAGCGAACCTGGCCGACGCCGAGTTCTGCAACAAGGCCGCCTCCGGCCGCGAGGACGAGATAGTCTACTGCATCGGCTGCTGCCAGGGCTGCTTCGACCCGCACATGAACCCGGCGAACCTCCTGAACGACACACATATCACCTGCCTGCGCAACCCTGCCCTGGGCAAGGAGAAGGAATACGCCTTCGTCAAGACTGACAGCCCCAAGACCGTGCTCATAGCCGGCGGCGGCATGGGCGGCATGGAAGCGGCCTACCGCCTGCACATGCTCGGCCACAAGGTCATCCTCTGCGAGGCCGCGGGCGTCCTCGGCGGACAGTTCATCCTCGCCGGCGAGTCCCCGCGCAAGGGCGAGTTCAAGCAGGCCACCGTGGACTGCGCCCGCAGGCTCACCCGCCTGGGCGTGGAAGTCCGGCTCAACGCCCCCGTGGACGCCGCGCTCATCGAGTCGGTCAAGCCGGACTGCGTCATAATCGCCACCGGCGCCGAGCCCATAAGGCTCAGCCTGCCCGGCGCGGAGCTCAAGCCGGTATACAATTCCCACGACGTGCTCGCGCACAGGGCCGTGCCGGAGGGCCGGGTCTGCATCATCGGCGGCGGCATGGTCGGCCTCGAAACGGCGGAATTCGCCGCGGCGCTGGGCTGCAAGGTCACGGTGGTCGAGATGCAGGGCGAGCTCGCGGCGGATATGGGCTACCTGCGCAAGCTCTGCACCCTCTCCGCCATGGCCGAGGAGGGCATAGAGACCATCGTGAACGCCCGCTGCAAGGCGATAAATGAGACGGGCGTCGTTGCCGAGCGGGACGGCGAGGAGCTCACCATCCCCTGCGACACCGTTGTCACCGCCGTCGGCGCGCGCTCCAAGCCCTGCGACGAGCTCAAGGCCGCCTGCGAGCGCCTGGGCATCAAGTACTACGTCATCGGCGACGCCGTACAGGCCCGCCGCGCCCTGAACGCGACGGCCGAGGGCGCTGCCGTCGCCTACGAGATAAACAAGGCGTGAAACGCCGGAAAATACATAAGGAGGATAAAAACCATGACTTCTGAAAGGGAAATTCTCAATCTGCTGTACGAGTACTGCTGGCTGGTGGACCAGGGCAGGTATGAGGAGATAGGCGAGCTCTTTGCCGAGGCGGACATCTACTTCGGCGAGACCCTGGCCTACAGCCACGACAAGGCGGCCTTTGCCGGTATGTTCGCCGGTTCCAACATCTCCTACGCCCCCGACGACACCCCGCGCACCATCCACATGTGCATCGACCCCGTCATCGTGGTCGATGAGGCCGCCGGTACTGCCAAGGCCAAGCACTACACCGTCGTTGTTCAGGGTATACCCGACGTGATGAAGCCCCAGGTGATCGTGATGGACGTGAAGTACGACACCTTCAAGCGCGGCGCGGACGGCAAGTGGAAGTTTGCCTCCCGTGTGATGGGCAGCCGCTGCGCCGGTGACGTAAGCCACCACCAGAAAGCCTTTGATCCGAGTTACTTCGGCGCCGAGAATACTCTTTACCCCAAGGTCATCCGCGACTTTGTCCTTTAAGTCGGATTTCTAAACGCATGGCCGGAGGTGCGGCCCATCGCCGGCCATTGCCTTAAGGAAAGGGTGAAAATATGCTCGATACCAGGAAAAAGATGGGGTATATAGGGCTGCTGGCCCTGAACTTCATGTCCATGTTCCTCATAGCGTGCATGGGTGTTGTAGGCTACGCCATGGCCGGGGAATTCGACGCGGTCAGCCAGGTGGGGCTGGTGTTCGCGTTGGAGACCTGCTTCCGCTGCACGGTCTGCCCCATAAGCGGCAAGCTGGGCGAAAAGCTCGGACGCAAGCAGCTGCTCATAGGCGCGCTCATCGTCTACACCGCCGCCTACGCCGTCGCAGCTTTCGCTACAAACTTCACCGTCATACTCGTCACCCGCTGCCTCGCGGGCGCGGCCTGGGCCTGCTGGATGGTGAACAGCTTCCTGCTCTTCTGCGACCTCTTCGGCCAGAGCGAGGGCCCCAAGTACTCCGGCATCGCCCAGACCGTCGGCACCGTCTCAATACTCATCGCCGCGCCGGTGGCCGGGCTCATCTGCAAATACGACTGGCGCATCACCTTCTACGTCTCCGTTCCCGTACTTGTGCTCATCACCGTGCTGTGCGCCGCCGGCCTGCCCCGCTCTCAAAAGAGCGCGGGCGGGGGCCGGATGGACGTGGCCGGGCTCCCTGTTCTGCGCGCTCATGCTAGTGCCGTTCTGCCTCGCCATGTCGCTGGGCAGCCTCAAGGGCTGGACGAGCCCACTCATGCTCGTCTTCTACGCGCTCACCGCCGTCGGCCTCGTCGGCCTTGTCGCTGCGGAAAAGCGGGCCGATGACCCCATACTCCCCGTGCGCCTGCTCAAAAACCGCTATTACCTCGCCATATTTGTCACGAGCTTCTGCTTCTGCGTGGCTACCACTGCCGGACAGTACGTCCCCACCTATCTCATGGAGGCCTGCGGCGTGAGCAGCACGCTCTCCGGCCTCGTTTCCACGCCGGGCAGCGTTGTCTGCGCCATACTCACTGTTTTCCTCGGCGGCTATGCGGCCAAGCACGGCAGGTACCGCGGCATGACCGTCTGGTGGTGCCTGCTGAGCCTCGCCTCCGGCGTGCTCATGCTCTTCGTCGGCACCCCGGCCACGGACGGCTTCGCCTTCCTGTTCTGCATGGCTGCCATCTTCCCCATGGGCGTCGGCCAGGCCATGCAGCAGATCGTCCCCTACACCTATCCGATGAAAGTGCTGGAGCCGAAAGACCTCGCGGCGGGCTCCGCCTTCATGACCTTCTCCGGTATCTTCTCCGGCGCCGTGTCGAGCGGCATCTTCTCCGCGCTCATGAACTCCTCGGGCGGCATGGTGACGATGTTCCGCTTCCCCATCGCGATGTTCGTCGTGATGGCGATCTTCGGCATCTTCCTCTTCCGCGACATCAAGAGCGGCGAGACCCTCTGAGAAAGGAATTTTTGATATGAAAGGCAAAATGAAAGCCATCGTTTACCACGGACAGAACGACCTGCGCCTCGAGGAGCTGGATATCCCCGAGATAGGCCCCAAGGACGTGCTGCTCAAGACAAAATACGCCTCCATCTGCGGCAGCGACCTGCACGCCGTCCGCCGCGGCCCGAAGTGGGCTAAGGCCGAAAAGCAGATCTTCGGCCACGAGTTCGCCGCCGAGATCGCCGAGGTCGGCTCCGAGATCACCCGCTACAAGGTCGGAGACCGCGTTTTCGGCGTCAACATGGCCTTCTGCGGCGAGTGCTGGTACTGCCGGCATCAGGACTACGCCCACTGCACCGGTGTGGGCGACCACTACACCGGCCAGGGCATACCCGGCGCCTGCGCGCAGTATTTCAAGTTCACCGACCCCGAGAGCGAGTACGCCTTCGCGCCCTACCTGAACTCCCTCATGCCCATTCCCGACGAGATGACGGACGAGCAGTGCGCCATGATGGAGCCCTTCGGCGTGGGCCTCGGCGCGGTGAACAAGGCCGGGGTCAAGGAGGGCGACACCGTCGTCATCCTCGGAACGGGCATCATAGGCATCAGCTCGCTCCAGTGGTGCAAGGCCCGCGGGGCCAGGGTCATCGTCGTCGGCCGCGGCCGCCACCGCCTGGACATCGCCAAAAAATGCGGCGCCGACCACGTGGTCAGCACCCTGGACGGCGACTGCTACGAGCAGGTGGCCGCCCTCACCGAGGAGACCGGCTGGTACTGGGGCAAGGAGACCACAACCGTGGACGCCGTCATCGACTGCGCTGGCTACCCCGGCAGCCTCAACGACGCGCTGAAGATAGTGAAGCCCGGCGGCGCCGTCTGCCTTGCGGCGCTGTACGAGGACCCGTCCCCGGTGAACCCGCAGTACATCGTGAACAAGGAGCCGAAGATCCTCGGCACCTGCGACAACGACCTGCTGGGCGCCATGAAGGGTATCCCCGCCGGCACCGTCTCCGTCGAGCCCCTCCTCGACGGCATCGTGGGCATCGAGGACTTCCAGGAGGCCTTCGACCGCCAGATGAACGGAACAGCGGAGAAGATACTCATCGACATGACGCGCTGAATTTGCTGAACAGTAAATAGTTGCTAAACAAAAGGGACTCCCGGCCGAGAGGCCGGGAGTCCCTGCGCCAATTTCGGGCTGCGCAGCCGCGCCGCTCAGGCGGCCGACAAAGCCCATTCCAGTCAGCTCCGTGTCAGGATTTGCCGACGACACGATGTAAGACGAATTCGCCCATATATAGCCGGTCCGAAGAACGGAGGCAGAACTGTCCTAAGCGCTCAAACAGCTCCTCGTACAGTCCGGCGTCCAACAGCGGCAGCGACGCGCGCCAGAATTCCGGGGACTCCGCCCGGCAATAGTCGTACCTTTGCAGAAGGCGGCTCAGCCTGCGGGCAAAGTTCGGAGATCAACTCATCAGAGTTCGTATACCCGGACGCGCACAGCTCGCCCTGATGCGCAGGGCACATGAAGAGCTCGGGCAGATCCCGCTCTCTTCGTCGGGTATGCCCTGGACCACCGCGGTGTAGTGCTTGGCCTTGGCGCTGCCGGTCTCTTTATCGAGCACGATTTATTGATATCCCAGCACGCCTCCTTGTAAGGGAGCCCGTGGCGGAAGCTTTTATCGAGTATCGGCTGCAATTTCAGCTCAGGCCCTTCCATGCTTATGTTCAGCTTGTCGCCGAAGCGATGTTTATGGATGGAGAGATAACTCTCAAAATGGTGCAGTTCTTTTCCCGGGGCGACAGCCTCGTCCGTAAAGCTCAGGCTGTAACGCAGTATGTCTCCAAGCGAGGTCGTGACGGAATGGAAATGGCCCCAAACGCCGGAAGTCTGCCGCTGAGTTCGGGCTTTCGCGTTTTGATGCGGTATTTTTTTCTCACGAAAACTCCTTCAACAGGGCCTCGCGGTCTTCGTCCAGGGCGTGGCACCTAGCGTAGTTGTTCACTACGCCCTGGCTTCCGAAATAAAGCGGGAACTGACTTACATATATCGTCCTGCCCGACGCCTCCTCGCCGTCATAGGTGTGCTCGACGAAGTAGCCGTTGGCGAGGTTGTGCTCGATTTGCTCTGGAAGGGTGTACCTGTCGCAAAAATGCCCGTTTATGCAGGCCGGGATATTGCCGAGCCTCAGCTTTGCGAGCAGCTCTTCGCCGGTCTGCAAAAGCGCGCTGTCAATGCACCGCTGTACTATCCGGCGGCAGTTTTCCGGGTCATTTACCGCCGTGCGCGTGTTGTAGCGGGGGTCGTCGTGCAGGTCCTGAAGGCCGAAGGCCTCGCAGAAGGCGTCCCAGCGCTTTTCATACTCGTTGACGAACAGTTGGACATACTTGCCGTCTTTGGTGCGATAGGCCTGGCCCATGGGACTCTGGGTCCAGCGGCTCCTGGGCCAGGGATCATAGTACTGCGTGCCTATGGCGCAGTTCTGCGATACCCAGCCGCCGACGCCGTACAGGGAGGTCATCACATAGTCGCCGCGCCCCGTCTTTTCCCTCTGGTAGAGCGCGGTCATGATCCCAATGTCCAGATAGCCGCCTGTGGTGAAGTCGCCCATGCCCGTGATGGGGCAGATGCCCCCGTCGGGAGTGAGCATGTTGTCCGTGAGCATGCCGTTGATGCCGAAGAACGCCACAGCGTCCAGCCCCGGCAGCGAGCTCAGAGGCCCGCTGCGGCCGTATGCGGTGCCGTGCGCGTATATGAGCCTCGGATACCTGTCCTTTATCGCTTCATAGTCCAGCCCCAGCCGTTCCAGCCCGCCCTGCCGGACGCTCGTCAGGAAAACGTCCGCTTTGGCCAGCATGTTGTGGAGCAGCTGCAGCTCCTGCGGGTCCTTCAAATCCAGAGTGATGCATTCCTTGCCGCCGTTCGACACGTCATGTATGGGATTCTCGTCCTTGGTATAGGGAACGCCGCAGGTCCTTGCAAAATAGCGGGTGGAGTCTCCGGCCGGCGGCTGCTCGACCTTTATGACCCTCGCGCCCCTGCGAGCGC
>ENA-OQCL01000029-OQCL01000029.1-human-gut-metagenome-genome-assembly--contig:-NODE-29-length-73195-cov-7.154445_pt1 | contig 73195 bp, 57 predicted proteins | sample MGYA00242502_ERZ504586 | MGnify/ENA primary metagenome ERZ504586 (study PRJEB26092, sample SAMD00036316) | human gut metagenome | host: Homo sapiens | study: EMG produced TPA metagenomics assembly of... | reverse complement strand
GCTGTACTTACGGCCCATGAAGCGCTTAATGGAGAAGACAGTGTTCTTCGGGTTGGTGACCGCCTGGTTCTTAGCGGCCTTGCCCACGACGCGGTCGCCATCGGCGCGGAAGCCAACGACGGACGGGGTGGTACGATCGCCCTCGGCGTTTACGATGATCGTGGGCGATCCACCTTCGAGAACCGCCATCGCCGAGTTGGTGGTACCCAGGTCAATACCAAGAATCTTGTTGCCCATGAGTGTTCCTTTCCTTTTGAGCTGTCCCGCCGCATGCGAAACACGGCTCTTTTGTTCGTTCGGTCTTTATCATATCCCGTTGATGCACAGGTTATACTCGGCGATTCACAAAATCTAAGTCAATACATATAAGATTTCTTATTACTTGCAACGATAGGTAATCTCAGGGTGGGAACGCCAAGCGATATGCAGCGTTAGTCATGGGCGCGTGGCGCCGGCACAAGGGCGGGTCCCTGCCCGTCCGCGCGCGTTGTCGAAAGCATCTGCGCAAATGGTTTGCGTGCAGTGCGTTCTATACCCGCCCGCATGCGCTGCCGGGCGGATTCTGGACAAGGCGGGGATTCTCGGGCGTGTTTCGGACACTGTGGGCATTGCCGGGCGGATTTTGGACATGGGAGAGATTGTCGGGAGACATTTCACCATTCTGAACGCCCTGAGCGTCCGAATGTCGCCCGATAACGATTCCAATGTCCAGATATCGCCCGACAGCGCGAGGCGTGTCCGGATTCCGCCCGACATCGCGCGGCGTGTCCGAATGTCGCCCAGCATCGCTAGGCCTTCACGGGGCGCCCAGCGCGCACGCAAAAAGTTCCCCCTGCCTTACTCGGTGAACGGCAGAAAAAGACGGTCAGCGAGGGTTGCAATGAGACGGGCGCGCGGTATATTAAGCCACAAGAGTCTCGATGAACTTTCGCCAAACCACATCGAGCATCTATAAGAGGAGGAATCACTATGGCCCATCCCGTTATTGAAGCCGATGAGTGCATCGCTTGCGGCGTTTGCGTTGACGACTGGCCCCCAGGGCGTTCTGGAGCTCCAGGACGTTGCTACCGTGACTGACGAGGATTCCTGCATCGCCTGCGGCGTGTGCGTGGAGAGCTGCCCCGCCGGTGCCATCACCGAGATCGCCGAGGACTAGCTTTTACCGCCTCATCGGCATACTCGAGCTATTCGCTCATGAAGACGGGCCCTTCGGGGCCCGTTTTTTGTTTGGCGGAGGAGCTCAGCGCGCATCTTTTCACGCTTGTGGCAATCGAGACACGATTGGTGGTACATGAGCTCGGTTGAAACCGAGCTCGCAACGCATCACACCACCCAGAAGGCAGTATTTCCTGCGATTATTAGAGTCATCCCGCTGTTCAGGTGCCCGTTTCCACCGATGCAACGACTCCGAAACGCTCAACGAGCACCCTCTAGTACCACCAATCGTATGCATTTTGACACGAGGCCAAGAAGTTACAGAGAGGGAAGGTTGCCATCCAGCTGACAGCCCGAGCTTAGTGGCGCGCAAGCCGACATCTCTTACTTAAATCACTTGCTTTACATCAATTGCTTAACTTCATCCGCAAGATTAGTACGGTGCACCGAGGGGCGGAAGCTGCTTGAGATAGGCCCACATGCGCTGCTTTGCCCGCCCATCGGCAAGCGCGGCCTCGAATCCATCGAGGGCAAGCACGCGCCTTCCAAGAACATGAGCGACGAGCCCCGGAGCGAGTATCGCCATGTCGAACTGCTCGATGCGAGCAAGCTCCTCGGCATATGCCTCGCGCATGAGCGACGCAGCGGTATCATCAAGCAGAACGACGGCCTCGGGATCAAGCGCCTCAAGCGCCTCGCGGAACAGGGCCGGGGGCAACGGCCGCCCCGAAGCCACCTCAGGCGCAGCGCCTTCCCCTTCCGGCCCTGCGGTGGCAGATAGCGCGCAGAACTCCTCCGGCGCGTATCCAAGGCGCTCGAGCGCAGCCGCTAACGCCGCGCCATCGGCACCGGCAAGCAGCTCCCCGCCAGCAAGCTCGTTAGCATTGAGCTCGCCCTTCACCAGGACTATGGCCGAGAACGCGTTCCCCCGCATGCGAACGCCGCGCGCGGCAAGCGCATCGAGCTCCTGCTGCGCCGCCGCAAGCAGCGCGTTCCTTCGATCGGCATTCGAGACAGCCATGGTTCCCCCTCGCTGGATGGGCGATACCTGAAAACACGCGAAACAACGGCGCATCGTCGCCGCGTATGCTCGCAAGCACACGGGTTTGCAGGCGCACGGGCGCGCACTGCGCCGCGAGCGCGTGGACACGCGTGTCACGAGCCGCATCGCTCGCGGGCGCGGGGCACACGGAGCAGGCGCTCAGCATCGCGCATCCTCATTGTAGCGGTGACAGCATCAACGTGAACGACCGCGCACTGCGCCCAGCACGTGGGGGAGCAATAAAAGGCTGCTCCATCTGCAACGAGAACGCTGAGGTGGGTATAACCGCACTGTCTCGATTTATCCGCGCCTTTGAGCGCGCCTCACATAAGGAGGAACCATGGCAGCAATTACCGAGGTCAATGTCTCCAATTTTGACGCTCTGCTTGCTAACGACCTACCCGTTCTCATCGATTTCTGGGCACCGTGGTGCGGCCCGTGCCGCATGGTTTCGCCCATCGTCGACCAGCTTGCCGATGAGCTCGACGGCCGTCTCGTCATAGGCAAATGCAACGTGGACGAAAACCAGGACATCGCCATGAAATATGGCGTCATGTCCATCCCCACGCTTGTGATCCTCAAGGGCGGTCAGGAGGTCAACCGCATCGTGGGAGCTATGCCCAAGCCCGCCCTCACCGCCGAAATTGAGAAGAGCCTGTAACGACACGGCTCCACAGGCGAGCGATACGGACGCAACGATCCGGCTCCCTACGCGAGCAATACGGACGAAACGACAACGTAGTACACTGAAGCCCCGGGTTGCCGGGGCTTTTTCATACCGGAATTCGCACCTGATGCCAACGGCGAACTACGGTCGAACACGGCCTCAAGGAGGACCTATGCACGATGTGGGCATGAACATGAGCCAGCTCGCCATGAGCGTGAAGCAGGTTGACAATACGATCGAGCTCGCTCGGTCTTGGAGCCACGATTTGGCCCATGCAACCGAGACATACGACATGGAGCGCATCGGCTCCAAGCTGGCCCAGGCGATGCGGTCGCTCGATGAGGCGCGCGCCGCGCTCGAAGGCTACGAAGAGGCCATCGAAGCCGACCATAATTCGGTGGGCACCGTCCGGCTGGTGTAGCGATGGACGCCGCGCGCCCCGAGGGCCATACCGAGCGCTTTAACAACGCCGAACCTGCCGACCATACCCGCGCAAGCGCGTGTGATGATTTTGCAGGGCAGGCATGCTCATCAGATCAGGCGGGAGCAGCCGTGCACGCCAGCTCGGCCGATCTCGTTCGGTTCTCGGTTGCCGTGCCAGAAGACCTGCTCGCCGCTTTTGACGAGCAGACCGCGCGCCGCGGCACCGGGGCCAACCGCTCCGAGGCAATCCGCGACCTCATGCGCGCCGCGCTCGTTAAAGACGAGTTGAGGACACCAACGGCGCAGGTTATAGGATCGTTGACGATGATCTACGACCATCACACCGGCGATCTCACCCGACAGCTGGACGAGATTCAGCACGATTACACGGCCGAGATTGTCTCAACCATGCACGTGCACCTGGACCACCACAACTGCCTGGAAATCCTTGCGGTGCGCGGCCAAGGCGCGCGCGTCTACGAGCTCGCCGATAAGCTTTTGGGCCTGCGCGGCGTACACCACGGCGAGCTCACCTGTGCCGCCACCGGTGCGAGCCTGGGGCGGTAGGACCGATCGCCGGTGAAGCACGTTCACATCCACATAACCGGAATCGTCCAGGGCGTGGGTATGCGTCCGTTCGTGTACCGAACGGCAATGGCGCACGGGATAAGCGGCTGGGTGCTCAACGCGGGCGACGGCGTGCACATCGAGGCATCGGCCGAGAACGCCTCCGCGCTCGACGCGTTCGTGCGCGCGCTGCGCGATGAGGCACCGGCGGCAGCACGGATTGACGGCATCGAGGTTGTTGAGCACGCGGGCAGCACGGACGACGCGGGAGCTGACACACCGCAGGGAGTGATGCCGGAAGACCCCTCACCTATCTTCCGCATCGTCGCATCGGATGATGAGACGGAGCGCACCACGCTCGTCTCGCCAGATATCGCCACCTGCCCCGATTGCTTGCGCGAACTCTTTGACCCCACCGACCGGCGCTATCACTACCCATTCATCAATTGCACCAACTGCGGCCCGCGGTTCACCATCATTCGCTCGCTCCCCTACGACCGGCCTGCCACATCAATGGATGCTTTCCCCATGTGCCCCGCATGCGCGGCAGAATACGCCGACCCCGCCGACCGGCGCTTCCATGCGCAACCCAATGCGTGCTTCTCCTGCGGCCCGCACATCACCTGGCGTGAAAAGGTCCAAACAGGCACCGATGCGTGGGAACGGCGCGACAGAATCACCCCCGCTGTGGGCACCACACGCCAGAAGAGCGATGCCATCATCGAACGCTGCGTCGAGCTGCTGGCAGGCGGCGGCATCGTCGCCATCAAGGGGCTCGGCGGCTTCCATCTTGCCTGCGACGCGTCGAATGAGCATGCCGTGCGCGACCTGCGCCGGCGCAAGCGCCGGTCAAACAAACCGCTCGCCGTCATGGTCGGCGACATAGAAGGCGCCCGGGCGCTTTGCACGATCGACGAAGCTGAGGCGGAGCTGCTCGCCGGATCCATCCGGCCCATCGTCCTGCTGCGCCGCCGCAAGCAAGACGAGCGCGACGGCGAATGGGGCTCTGCGCAGGGCGAAGGCGGCAGCGACCACAGCCCTAAAGGCAATGGAAGCAGCCGCCCCGAAGGTGACGGGAGCGACCGCTCCAATAGCAGCGAGAGCAGTCGTCCCTCGCTTGCGCCATCCGTCGCCTTCGATCTGCCCGAGCTCGGCATCATGCTCCCGTACACTCCGCTCCAGCACCTGCTGCTCGCCGCCTGCGCTGCGCGTGGCGTGTATACACTTGTCATGACCAGCGGAAACGTAAGCGAGGAACCCATCGAAACCGATGACGGGCTTGCTTGGGCGCACTTGGTCGAAGGCGGCCTCGCCGACGCGCTGCTCGGCAACAATCGCGCCATTCTCACCCGGTACGACGACTCGGTCGTACGCGTGGTCGACGGCCACGCCATGCCCGTGCGCCGCGCGCGCGGATACGCTCCGCAGCCGCTCGACCTCCCTCCTTGCGCGCCCAACGAAGAAGCGCAGCAGAGCGATGGCCCGCGTAGCGACATCCCGTGCATCCTCGCCTGCGGCCCCGAGCAAAAAGCGACCATCGCCCTCACGCGCGAACAGCCCGACGGCAGCGCACTGTGCTTCGTGTCCCAGCACATCGGCGATGTTGAGAATGGTGAGACGTTCGACGCCTGGCACGAGGCGCGCCATCGAATGTCGGGCCTTTTCGAACTTGAACCCCATGCGCTCGCCTGCGATCTTCACCCAACCTACCTCTCGAGCCAATGGGCGCGCGCCGAAGCATCTGCGGATGGGCGCCCGCTCATCGAAGTGCAGCACCACCATGCACACATCGCATCGGTGATAGCCGAAATGGCCGCGCGCGGCATCATCGGCCCCGCGGAGCAGGTGCTTGGCATTGCACTCGACGGCACGGGAGCGGGAACAGACGGCACCGTATGGGGCGGCGAGGTCATGATTGCGAGCCTGAGCAGTTTCACGCGAATGGCGCACCTAAAACCCTGGCGGCTCCCGGCCGGAATGGCATCCGTGCGCGGCGCGCGGCGCAATGCGTTCTCGCTGCTGCACTCCTGCGAGCTGCTCGATCATCCGGGAGCGCGCATGCTTGTCGAGGGCCTCAGTGAAGCCGAACGCGCGGTTACCGCTACCATGATCGAGCGAGGGCTCAACAGCCCGCTGACCTCCAGCATGGGCCGCCTACTCGATGCCATGGCGGCTATGCTCGGCATCTGCCTGAACGCTACGTACGAGGGCGAGCCAGCCATCATGCTCGAAGCCGCGGCGTGGCGAGCGCTTGGTACAGATGACGCGCGGCGCGCCCACGATAGGGCGGATGGCTTCGGCTATCGCTTTAGCATGCACGAACAGCCGGTTTCCGCGCCAGATGAGCAGACTCGGCAACGCAGGAGTCGCGTTGGCGAACATGCCGTCGACCAGGTTATTGAGCTTGACCCGACACCGATGGTGCGCGCCGCACTCGACGGCCTCTCGGCAGGGCGCCCCGTCGAAGCCATCGCTGCTGACGTGCATTTCGCCGTTGCGCAAGCCGTTTGCGATGCCTCCATCCAGATTGCGCGCCGTTCCGGCATTCGCAATGTTGCGCTTTCAGGCGGTGTTTTCATGAACCGCCTGCTCTTGGGCGAGGCACTGCAGCGGTTGCGGGCAGAAGGCCTGCGCCCGCTTGTCCCCAGCGCGGTGCCGGTAAACGATGGCTGCATCGCCTTCGGGCAGGCGGCCGTCGCCCGTGCGCGGCTCTGCGAACGGTAGCGTCGCGTTCGCGCGCGGTCCCGAAAACCGCGACGTAGCACATGAGAGCAATTTTAGTGAAACGCGGACACCGGGTGTCTGCGCTTCACGTAAAGGCACCGGCCCAGCCTTTCAGGCTCGCTTTTCGGCATCCGAATAGCTTGAGGCTCGAGCCGGTAGTTTTTTGTTAACCGTCATCTATACCAACTCAGGGAGTCAACAAAACCCCAGTTGGCACTTTCAAAAAAGCCGGTCTACTCGTTAGTTCCTGAAAAACCTTCTGACTCGAGCCTCGAACACTGAGCCGGGCCCGCCACAGGCCTCATAAGCTTCGAGCGGAGCCGGCCCTCAGCGGCTTCTCAGCCCAGATCATCCCCATTCGAGGCAATCACCTTTTGATACCACGCAAATGAGTCTTTCTTGCTGCGCTTGCCGCTGCCGCTCCCCCCATCGTCGCGGTCAACATAAACCATCCCATACCGCTTACTCATCTGCCCGGTACTCGAGCTCACCGAATCGATGGGAGACCATGCTGTATATCCAATCACGTTCGCGCCATCGTCTACAGCATCACGCATCGCCTTGATGTGAGACCGCAAATAATCGATTCGATACGCATCATGAATGGAACCGTCATCTTCAACGACGTCTGGTGCCCCTAGGCCGTTTTCAACAACCATCATCGGTATGCTGTATCGATCCTGCAGCTCGTTTATTGTGTAGCGCAAGCCATCTGGATCAACCTGCCATCCCCATTCCGAAGCGGATAAATAGGGGTTGCGAGCTCCTCCTAGGAGATTTCCATCAACACGCTCAACTTCGGCCTTTGCCGTCGCGCAATTGGACATGTAATAGCTGAACGCGTAGAAATCAACAGTGTTCTCGCGCAGCAGCTCATCGTCACCGAATTCCTCAACAGGCGCTATTCCCTCACGCTCAAACCACGCCAGCGCAAATGCAGGATAAGCGCCCTTGACCAGCACATCGCTACAAAGGCGATTCATGAAGCGATCGTCGTGCTGGCAAGCGAGCATATCTTCTGGGCTGCAGGTGAGCGGGTACTTGGTTATATAGCCGATCATGCACCCAACTTGATTCAGGGGGTCGATATCGTGAGCAGTCTGCACGGTCAAAGCACTCGCAACCAACTGATGATGCAGTGCCTGGATGCGGTCACGAAGCGGTATCCCCAGCTCGTCAACGGGGGTCCATTGATCAACCTCACGCAACGCGGGGGGAACAAGGCCCTCCGCCTTAAAGGCGCCCATCGGAAGAACGCCGAAATTGATCTCGTTGAACGGAAGCCACTTCCGAACACGACCACGATAACGTTCAAAAAGCACCCGGGCATATCTCAAATACAGGTCGATGACTTCCCGATTAAGAAAACCGCCATACCGCCGCACAAGCTCCCATGGCATATCAAAATGGTTGATCGTTACGACCGGCTCCATCTTATACCGCTCGCAAGTCTGGAAGATGTGGTCATAGAAGCGAAGACCTTCTTCATTTGGATAATCATCGTCCCCGTGGGGAAAGATGCGCGACCATGAGATGCTCATCCGGTAGCACGTGCAACCCATTTCCGCTAAGAGGGCAAGGTCCTCTTCTATATGACTCGCATGGTCAACGGCATCGTGACTCGGATAATACGTATCGGGATGAATAACCGCATTGAAAAGACGCTTTCCGCCCGGAGCGCATCCAGTCACATGGTCTTGCAGGCTTTCGCCCTTCCCTCCAGAACGCCAACCGCCTTCAAACTGGGCTGCAGCTGTCGCCCCGCCCCACAAGAACCCTTTAGGAAACCCCACGGAATCCCTCCATTCTTCTCCGCTCCCACGCGATGATGCAACGATTACGCCCCGGCTCCCAAGCGTTCAATCGAATGCCCCAGCCATTCTGCGAGACGATCGTCGGAATAAATGAGCTCGCATGCGCGATACCGATGTTGGTAACCGCTACCAATGAACGAGACAAACGGGACGTCGTCCATATAGGTTTCGGCAAGCTCATGCTCGAAGCAATACAACTGGTCTTCAATAACCTCATGTCCAACAGGAAATATGTCATGTGCGGGGTAGATGCTCGAATACTCTTGCCTACGCGCCAGCAAACTCCTGAGGCTTTGCACCGCCTGAGCGAACGGTGCCTGCTCATCCGATGAGTTGAAATACCAAACATTGTGAACGGTCACTTGATCACCCGAGAAGAGCCGTCCGTGTTTAGCATCGAGCAGCATGATGTGTCCGTAGCTGTGGCCTGGCGTATGGATTACCTCGAGTGTCACGCCGCCGAGTTCGATGATATCGCCCGCGTAAAGGAAATGAGGCCGCGTCCCCACTATTCGGCGCGAAAGAAACGCTGTCTCGTCTATTACCCCCTTGAGCTGCGGCATTTTATGCAAACGATAGTCAATAGCACGCTTTCTCAAGTCGTAGGTATCGTTTGCAAGCACCTTTCCCCAATCGAGCGGATGCACCCAGACCTCATCGAACCATCCGCAACCGAGTGCGTGATCGGGGTCGCCGTGGCTCACAACGAGCATCAGCGGTAAGGACGTAATCTGGTGAACAAGCGGACGAATGTCTTCGTACCCATACCCGATATCGAACACCAGAGCTCGCTCACGACCCACGAGAACATAGCAGTGGACGCTCTCGGTTTCCGTGATGACATAGAGATCGTCGTCGATTCGGCGAACCTCGTTGATGGGAGTCGATTCCATCGTTCACCATCCTTTTTGGTGCTGCGGCAGCCAAGCCGCCGCAGCACACCATGCGTATGAATTAGACCGTTGCCTTATCCTCGGACTTCTCACCATAGCAGCTATCGTCAAAGCCCAGCACCAAGGTGGCTACAAAGCTTACAACGATAGTCAGCGCCGCCGCGGCGATGGCAAAGTAGAAGTTTGTCATCGTGCCATCCGGATTCAAGAAGATCGGCATGGTGAAGAACGAAGGGGCACCGAAGCTGTACACGTGCACGCTGAAAACAGCGCAGAAAATCGCATTGACGATGCAGGCGATCCACGTCGCATACAACGGGCGCTTCATGCGCACGCAGATGCCGTAGAGCGTGGGCTCCGTCACGCCTGCAAGAAAGGCGGTAACCGCACAAGACATCGAAAGTGTCTTGAGATTGGGATTCTTTGTTTTGACGAAGCACGCCAACGCGACGCCAAACTGGGAAAAGTTCATTCCGATAAACGCAGGAAACAGGAAGCTATCGAATCCAACCGTCTCGAACATGGCCATGACCAGCGGAATTATTGCCAAGTGCATGCCCGTCAGCACCATAAGCGGCGCTAGGCAGCCAACAACGAGCACACTCGCCCACGGAGCCGCGCTGTTGATTGCCTCCATGGCAGCACAAAGCAAATCGCCTGCATATCCTCCCAGTGGCGCGGTGACACACAGCGCGACGGGGACCATAATCACAATGCTTGCAAAGGGTCGAAATACGAACTTTACGGCATCTGGAACAATCCGCGCAACGAGCTTCTCAACATAGCTATACACCCACACAGTAAGAATGGCGGGGATGAGCGTCGAGGTATACCCGCCCGTCATAACCGGTAGACCAAACAGCGATGAAAACTCTCCGCTTGTAGCAAGGTCGGCAAGCGTTGGACTGACGAGCAGAGCGCCTAGAAACACGCTCACCATCACATCGCAGCCAAAGCGCTTTGCCGATGTATAGGCCAAGAACACGGGTAGGAAGTACAGCGCAGCGTTCCCGACCATATTCAGAATCGTGTAAGTCGAGCCATCCGCCGGCAAGCCGCCCCATCGACTCAAGATCACCAGCAACGCAGAAATGAGACCGCTTGTCATAATAAGCGGAATCGTTGGACCAACAATGGAGGAAAGCACGTTGAGCATGCGAGAAAAGATGTTTGCCTTCTCGTCTGATACCTCATGCCCCTTGGCATCGTCATCGCTCTCGGCTGCACTTTCGATATTTGGATAAAGATCAACCATTGCTTTGAATGCCTGAACGACATCGTTTCCTACGATTACTTGCACGCCACCAACGCTCTTGACGGCACCCATAACACCCGAAATGCTTCCCAACGCATCAACATCGATCGAGCTCGTATCAACCAGCTGGAAACGCAGGCGCGTTGCGCAGTGGAACACCTTAGAAATGTTGTCAGGCCCGCCAACGCCTTCAACAACGCATCGTGCCAGAACAGCATAGTCCTTTGACATGTCTTCTCCTGCTCTCTTCACGTACGAAACTCATGGGACCCATGCATTAATCGTACGGGCTAGCAGCAATTTGTGAAGATTTCGCATTTGCGCCAGTAGTAGCGCACGCTGTTGCACTAGCACGTAATTCGGGGAGGGGTGCATCCCGCCGCACGAGCGCGCGCGTGCTAGGACGCGGGAACGTTGGCGTGCACCAGGCTTGGAAATTGCGTGTCTGGCTATTCACTCGGCAAAATACTGCTGAGGTACTCGAAGAACGGAACTGGGCCCGTCTCTCCACCATAATGGGCAATTACCACCTTCTCGATGCGCTTTCCCAAGTATGCAATAGGCTCCAGTGGCCTGCATGCCCCAATCCAGCTCTCTTCATTCAGCTCGGTCTCGATGATGCAAAGCGTTGCCGGCCCAATCGTTTCTGCGGAACGGGCAACATAGTGCCCCGAAGGATGGTTCCCCGAAGAGGTGCTCTCGTCGCTCCCAGCCTGAAGCAATGTTTCTATTGCGCGCCGAGCAAGCTGTTCATCAAGATCGACGACAGGGTACCTTCCTTCCATGGCACGTAGCGAAGAAGCGTCCATCTGAACGCGGCACGAGAGCATTTCGCGTCGAATCATCTCCAGTTGGCTACGGCTTTTCTCCTCGAGCAACGTGAAACGATGGTCCATTACTGCAAGCTGAGAATCTGACGTAATCATCAGATGAGCCCAAGCTTCATACACTTCGGCATTCGACAGGTACATATAACTCGGAATCGTGCGAACAACACCATGCATCTCGTCAGCATACAGCCCTAGTCTCCGCTCAAGTTCAAAAATGGACGAAGCGCTCTTGTCGCTCACTAGAAGAACCTGCAATCGGTCTTTCAAATTCTCAATGGCTGCGACAAGATAGAGGACCATATAGCTCAATTCTGCCTCTGGAACGCGCATGCCGAGAGCAGGCTCAAGGCACGTTTTAAGCATGTGCACCGCTAAAGGATATGTTCCAAAAAGCCGCCTTGTGTCACTACCGACACTTACACGACCAGAAGAGAGCCGCTGACTGAGGCGAACAATGTGTTCAGATACCGCAGAACGAAGCCGCAGCCCCATCTGCAAGCGAACTCCAATCGTCGACTCAACCCGGCGCTCGAAATCATCAAGTACGCGCTCTGCTGTGCCTTCACTCGGCATCTCGCTGTGGACCAAATTCAGCTCATTCAGCAAAAGCCCGATTTCATGCAGCTCTGCCGAAGTAAATTGATATCCAAAATGTGCTTGGATGACATTTGAGATATCGGACACCACGGGCACGACCTCAACGCTCCTGCAACGTATGCGTTCCTTATCGTCCTCGCAATCCGCCGCGTCGCGCGCATTCCCGTCGAGCTCAAATCCGCATTTGCTGCGCACAATGGTAAACGCCAGGTATTGCACGAACGACTCGAAGGAACCGCTTGTTGCCATAACGGCATAGCCAATAAACCGATCGGCAACAAGATGGCGCAATCGATCAATATCTACCAACTGGGTCAAAGCCAGCTGTACACCCAAAAATGAGGTGCCCGTCGTCCAAGCTTCCACATTTAGTGAGCATGCTTCGCTTTCCCCGTTCTGAAGCGGTGATGCGCACTCCTTTACCGGCGAGCGATTCCAACTGGGCCCCAGGCGTTCGCGGAACAATCCGTTTCACCCGGGCGAAATGGGACATGACGGTCGAACGAGAAACATAGAGCCGTTGGGCAATGTGTTCGATACTCACGTACTCACGCTCGAACAGCAACATAACGATTATTTGACGCTCAAGAAGGTACTCCGGCGCCTCCGCATGGCGCTCCGATGAATTACGAATCTCTTGAGACGACCCGGCTCGATCAGGTACAACGATACGATATCCCAGACGTCGATTCGACTCGATACACGCCATCTCTGTCTCGGCGAATGATGCCTGATTGATTGCCTTGATCTCATTTTGGAGTGTTCGCCTGCTCACACCGAGTGCGGCAGCGAGCTCGGGTCCATGCACCCAATCGGCATATCCTTGCAGGCAAGCGATAATGCGTCGCTGGCGTTCTCTCGACACGCTCCTCCTTTCGCTTGGCCCTTGATAAGTATAGAGCGGAAGCTATAGGGGCACCGTACGAGGAGCAACTAAAAGTTCGAGGTCTGCAGACCCACCACAATATGCAGACTTTTGCAGTTTCTACTATATGTAAACTTTTGCAGATATACTGAATGCACAACGTTTTACGTCTCTGGAGGCGAACGAGCATGGCGAACCACACTACAGAGCACAGGACCGAGGACGGCCGCATCATCAAACCGGTCAGCATTCCCCGGCAGGTGGGGCTGTACGCACGTCGCGAACGCGAGGCGCAGGGCCTCACGCGCAAACAGCTCGCAAAGGCCGCCGGCGTCTCCGAGCGCCTGCTCGCATCTCTCGAGCTCGGCGACGCCCCGGCATCCGCCTCGACAAGCTGCTCGCCGTCTACGACGCGCTCGGGCTTGAGCTCTTCACCATCGGCGAACACATCAGGGAAGAGCGCCCGTGGGAGCGCAGCGAGAGCCCGGCTGCCTCCGATAGCACCGACACCGCACCAGCGACCCGCACCACCGCGCAACGCCACCGGCGCGGCGCGCGTGCAACAACCCGCACCAAACGGACCGAAAGCTCCCCAGAGCTCAGGCTATCTGATTTTCAGAGTGCATATGACAAGCTAATCGCCGACATCTTCCACGGCAATAGCGGAGTCACAGCAAGGTAATTCCGCCGTACCACGTAGGAGGTATCATGGCAGAACTCTCTCTGCGCACCATCATCTGCGGGACCCCCGCTGGGACGCTCTGGCAGGATGCACAGGGCCTCGTCCATTTCAAATATGACGAGGGTTACCACGGCGCACCGCTCTCGCTTGCGTTGCCCATCTGCAACCGCACATACCACCAACAAGCATTGCTGCCATTCCTGTTTGGCCTTCTCCCCGATAGCGAGCAGCAGCGCAAGGCCATTGCCCGCGACTTTAGCATCAGCCCCAACAATCCCGTCACCATGCTTGACTGCATCGGCCTTGATTGCCAAGGCGGCGTGCAATTCTGCCGGGAGGAGCGCGTTGATGACGTACTCGCCCGCTCAGGCGAATACCGCCCGCTGGCCGACCATGAAATTGCGCTGCGCCTCAAAGCGATACGCTCGGATGACGAGGCGACATGGGTCGGCGAGGAGGAAAGCTGGTCGCTCGGAGGAAACCAAGGTAAATTCGCCTTGGGGCTTCGTGATGGGGCATGGTGCTCTTGCATCGGATCGGCCCCCACAACGCATATTTTCAAAAACGGTGTCGTGGGCTTTAAGCTACAAGCGCTGAACGAATTCGTCTGTATGAAGACCGCCGAACGAGCGGGCGTACCAACGGCACATGTCGACTACCGGCTCTTCGAAGACGAACCGGCGCTCATCGTCGAACGCTACGACCGCACCATCGGAAAAGACGGGACCATTCTGCGCGCACATCAAGAAGATCTTTGCCAGGCACTTGGGGTCATGCCGTTCCAGAAATACACCGCAGACGGCGGGCCCGCTGTTCGCGACGTTCTCACCCTTTTGGGAACTACCCCGGCCGCGCGTCTTAACATGCTGCTGTTCACGTTGATGTTGTTCTTTAATTATCTTATCGGGGGCACCGACGCTCACGCGAAGAACTATTCGCTACTACTTGGGACAGAGCATAACGTCGCGCTTGCCCGCATGTACGACGTAGCCTCAGGCTTTGCCTATGACCGGCTGCGACGGCACGGGCGGCTCGCCATGGCGATTGGCGGGGAGAATCGCTTCGGACGCGTGGGATCCGGCGCGCTAGAGCGCTATGCGCAGTCAGGACCGTTCGAGCAGTTCGGCCTCGGAGTTGCCAGTTGCCGGGCCCTCATGATGGACCTCGCCCAGGAGATACCCATCAGCCTCGCCGAGATCTTTGACGAGTATGCGGCCATCCCCGGCATGGACGAACTGCGCGAGCGCCTTGAGCCGCCCATCATCGAGAACTGCGAGCGCACGCTCGAGTTGCTGTAACGATGCGCAGCGAATGAAGCGCAGACACCCGGTGCCTGCGTTTCACTCAAAGCCTCAAACACTGAGCTCGGTCCATCGCGGGCCCCGTGTTGGGCCTCACGCAAGAAACTCCCACAGCCTCGCCGCATCAAAACAGCCCGCATTTGCCCGCGGGCGAACGCGGCGGTACCATCTACCCGAACGAGCTCCCACCCACTATCTCGACCAAAGGGGCAGTCTATGTGCCTTGCCATTCCAGGATCCATCGTAGCCATCGAGGGAACCAACGCCACCATTGACATGCTCGGCGTGCAGCGCCGCATCTCCATCTCGCTCACGCCGCAGGCCCAGGTGGGCGACTATGTACTCGTGCACGCCGGCTTCGCTATCGAGGTTATCGACGCCGAAGAGGCTCGCCGCACCATCGAGCTCGTGCGCGAGCTTGACGAGCTCACCGAAGAGGATCTCGCCGGCGCCGAGGCATCCGCATGATGGGACATGACCGCACGAACGTGCAGAGCGCCGGCGCTCCCATCGGCACCACGGCGCACCAGCACTCCACCGCTGCTGCAGCCACCGCCGCCGCGAACAGCGCTCAGCACGACATGGACCTCTCATCCTTCCGCGATCCCAAGCTCGCGCGTGAACTCATCGACCGCATACACCGGCTTGTGGGCAACCGCCGCATCAACCTCATGGAGGTATGCGGCACGCATACCGTGAGCATCGGGCGCTACGGATTTCGCTCGATTATGCCTGAGGGCCTGCAATTGCTTTCTGGCCCCGGCTGCCCCGTCTGCGTGACCGCGAACCGCGATATCGACCATGCCATCGCGCTCGCCCGCACTGAGGGAATCACGGTAGCCACCTTCGGCGACATGATGCGCGTGCCCGGCAGCACCTCGTCGCTCGCCGCAGAGAAATCCGCCGGGCGCGACGTTCGCATCGTCTACTCCCCTCTCGACGCGCTCGAACTCGCAACCGAGCTGCCCGATCGCAACGTCGTCTTCATGGGCGTGGGCTTCGAAACCACGACTCCTGCCATCGCTGCCTGCGTCCTCGAGGCAGCGTCCCGCGGGATTGAGAACTTTTCCGTGTTCTGCGTGCACAAAACCACGCCGCCCGCGCTTCGCGCCATCGCAAACGACCCCGAAACCACCATCGACGGCTTCATATTGCCGGGTCATGTCTGCACCATCACGGGACTTGCGCCGTTTCAGTTCATAGCACGCGAGTTCAACATTCCCGGCGTGGTAACGGGGTTCGAGCCGGTCGATATCCTCACCGGCATCGATCGCCTCGTCGAAATGATCATTTCCGGCACGCCCGCCGTGGAAAACGCCTACCCCCGGAGCGTGCGCGACACAGGAAACCCCGTGGCGCGAAGCATCGCGGAGAAGGTTTTCGAACCTTGCAGCGCAACATGGCGAGGTCTGGGAGAAATTGCACATTCAGGCCTGCGCATTCGCGAGGATTATGCGCGCTACGATGCGCGGCGCAGGTTCGCCGTCGAGGTCGAACCCACCCGGGAACCGCATGGGTGCCGCTGCGGCGACGTGCTTCGCGGCGTCATCGCGCCCACCCAGTGCCCGCTCTTCGGGCGCGCCTGCACGCCGGAACATCCCGTTGGGCCCTGCATGGTTTCGAGCGAAGGCAGCTGCGCGGCGTACTTCCGGTATCGCTAGCGCGGCGCGGTGCATAGCGTCCAGGCGGTTCGCCAGCACCGGACTTCTGCAAACCGTTTGAATCGTCAACACCGGGTGTTGGCAAACCACTGGCGAACCACTGGCAAGCCGCGTTCGACTACACTCATCTCGAGAACGACCAAGCACCCTGGCCATCGAAAGAAGGCATCATGATTTCGGACTCCACCGTACAGCTCGGGCACGGATCTGGCGGGCAGATGATGAAGCGCCTCATCGATGAGGTCTTCCTCGACGCATTCGAGGCGCCCGAGCTTCACGCGGGCAACGACGCCGGCGTGGCCGCGCTGCCCGGCACGGGGCGCATCGCGCTCTCGACCGACACCTTCGTGGTGACACCGCATTTCTTCCCCGGCGGCGATATCGGCCGGCTCGCGGTGTGCGGCACGGTAAACGATGTGGCCACCTCGGGCGCGCGGGTGCGCTATCTCTCCTGCGGTTTCATCCTGGAAGAGGGGTTTCCCCTCGACGACTTGCGCCGCATTTGCCAGAGCATGGCCGAGACCGCGCGCGAGGCGGGTGTGGCAATCATTACCGGCGACACCAAGGTCGTGAACCATGGAAGCGCAGACGGCGTCTACATCAACACGGCGGGCGTGGGCGAGGTTCCCGAGGGCAGTTCGCTTTCTGGCGCTGCGTGCCAGCCGGGCGATGTCGTTCTTGTCTCTGGCACGCTTGGCGACCACGGCATCGCCGTGATGAGCCAGCGCGAGGGCCTCGCCTTCTCTACCACCATGGAAAGCGACGCAGCGCCGCTTAATCACCTCATTGCCGCAGTGCTCGATGCCTCGCCCCATGTGCGCTGCTTCCGCGACCCCACGCGAGGGGGTCTTGCGAGCACGCTTAACGAGTTCGCCGCCGCAAGCAATGTCGAGATCGAGGTGGACGAAGAGGCCATTCCGGTTAAGCCCGAAGTTCAGGCAGCGTGTGAGATGCTTGGATACGACCCGCTGCAGGTGGCAAACGAAGGCAAAATCGTTGCCGTCGTACCCGCTGACGAGGCTACCGCGGCGCTCGAAGCCATGCGGGCGAACCGCTATGGAGCCGATGCCGCCATCATCGGCCGCGTGCACGATGCCGGAGAGAGCGGCCCGTGTGTGCGCGTTCGTACCCCCTGGGGATCAACGCGGATTCTCGACATGCTCGTAGGAGAACAACTGCCGCGCATCTGCTAACGGCTGGAGCCTGGGCCGCCGTGGCCGCAGCGGGCGAGAATCTGACGCCGGCCCTTGCGCCACATTGGCGGGCGGCTTTTGGACACTTGCCTAGCATGCCATCCGCGTTTTCGGGCGGTTTTTGAACATGCGCGGGGTGCCGCCGGCGTTGCCGGGCGAGATTCGTACGCTCGCGGCGTTCCGCCTGTGCTGCCGGGCAACTTTCGGACGCTCGTGGCATTGTCGGGCGGCTTTCGGACGCTCGCGGCGTTGTCGGGCGGCTTTCGTACGCTCAGGGGCCCTCCGATGGCGATATGTCGCCCGAAAAGCCCAGTGGCGTCCAGATATCGCCCGGAGAACGAGCGGCGTGTCCGGACCTTGCCCGGCAGCGCGCAAAGTGTCCGGACCTTGCCCGAGAATAAAACTGCGCAACGCGCCCATTGCCCCGTGGTAGGATGGTCGCGGCTTATTCGCGCAACCTGGGGAGCACCATGGCCTTTTCCCATGTCATCTTCGACCTAGACGGAACGATCCTCAACACCATCGAAGACCTCGCCCGCGCATGCAATCACGTATGCGAGCAGCATGGATGGCCCACGTTCTCCATCGACTCCTACCGCTATAAGGTTGGCAACGGCATGCTCAAGCTGGTCGAGCGCTTCATGCCGGCAGAATATGCGGGAGATGAGCGCATGTTCAGCCAGGTGTTCGCCGAATTCCGCTCGTACTATGACGAGCACAAGGAAGACCACACCGCTCCCTACCCCGGCATCTCCGCCATGCTCGATGCCTTGCGTGAGGAAGGCGTCACGCTCGCCGTGCTCACCAATAAAGACCATGCCGCCGCGACGCCGCTCGTGCAGCGATACTTCGGAGACCGGTTCTCCCTCGTTCAAGGTTGCACCGCAGTGTTTCCTCCCAAACCCGCGGCACCCGTCACCTTGCATGTTCTGGCTCAGCTTGGCGTAAAGCCCTCCAACGTGCTCTATGTGGGCGACAGTAACGTCGATGTTCAGACCGGGCATAATGCGGGGCTCGCCGTTGCGGGGGTAACCTGGGGCTTTCGCGGACGCGCCGAGCTTGAAGCCGAGGGAGCCGATTTCATTGCCGAACAGCCCGAAGACATCGTGAACATCGTTCGCGGTGCCTGCGTTCACTAGGGAAAAGCTGATTATTTGGCATCAGAGCCAACCGTCCGATCGAGGTTTCAACTTTTGGGCACTTCCTCGTGCGGCGGTCGGGTAGAGGCAAGAGAGGGAAAGGGAAAGGCGCAGCTCAGACGGCCGGCGGCCTCCCGACCACGGCGCGACTACTCGGGCCCTCCGCCCCCAAGTGCCCAATAGTTGAAATCCCGACGGGCCGGACGCCTCCGGTGCCCAATAATCGGCGCTTCCCGAGAGAAACACCCGCCGCCATCTCCTCGCGAAGGCAAAGCAGGCTTTTCGGCTTTGACTCGATTCCGCGCAATCACGCCGAATAAATGGAAACCAACCGGGGCTTCCACCTGCGGATTCGCTCGCGCTCCCTACCTGAGAGGGCGGCCCGAAACCGAGCCAAAGCGGAATGCTTCGGTCGCAATACGGCAAGGGGCCGGGAATCGTCCCGGCCCCTATCGCGTTTTATGTCGGCATACTATCGAGCGTCAGCGCGCTGCCATGCATAGGCACGATATCGCGCATCGTCGCGCTGCCATGCATAGGCACGATATCGCTCATCGTCGCGTTGCCGTGTACAAGCGCTTCGTCGCACATCGGCACCTCGCCAGCGCCGCCTTCAGGCTACACGCCCATGGTACCCATCAGGTCGTCCTCGGACGCCGTGTCCATCCACCAAACACCAGAGCTATCCTGCGTAAACGTGAGCTCGACCTGGTGGTCTGCAGCCTCAGCCTCACGCGTCACCTCAAGGAAGATCTGGCCGCCCTGCTTGTAGAGGTCGTCCTCGCTGGTGATGGTCGACGGGTCAACCGTGCTCGCCCACTCGGTAAACCTATTCTGGAACTCGGTGCTAATCTCGTCCATCGACTTCGACGTGATGGTCACATCCACCGTGGCAACGTCGCCGTCCACCGTAACGTCACCGACCTCGTAGTTGAAGCCATCAAGGAACGCCTCTGCGAACTCCTCGGCCGTGATGCCCAGCTGGTCGAGGTCGCTGCCCGCGCCCGCCTCGAGGCCCAAGATGAACTCGTCGTTGATGGAGTCAACGTCACCGAAGTACCAGTACACATCCGAGAGGATGAGCTCCTCGTCGGTGGGAAGGTACGCGTCGAAGACGGCCTGCTGGAGATCGATGCTATCGACCGACCATTCCGATCCGCTGCGCTGGTAGGTCACCGAGAGCTCAGATTCCTGCTCTTCGCCGGCGTCGTCGGTCTCACCCATGTACTCCTCGACATACGAGATGAGCGGCATGTGGGTGATGGTCGCGGTTGCCGTCGCGGTCTCGCCATCTTCGGCGATGGTAACGTCGCCGACCTCGAAGGACGTTTCGTCGAGCCACGAGGTATATGCCTCGTCATCCGGATAGCAGTAAGCACCCAAACCGGAAAGGACGCTATCGGCCTCGGAGAGCAGGCGATCGCCCTCGCCTGCCTCGGGATCCTCATAGAAGCTCAGATGCTCCTCAAGATCCGCGGCAATGATTTCTTCCGGGCTCGTTGAGAAGAACGTCGTGTAGACGAAGTACCCCGCCACGCAGAGCACCGCGACAACGGCGAGCACGGCAGCCGCGATCCCCACCGTCTTGCCCGTAGAGCGCTTCTTCTTCGGCTGCTCGTTGAACAGATCGGGCGCGGGGGCAGCTTCTGCCGCAGGAGCGCCGGCCGGAGCATCCGCTTGCCCCGGCACGGGACCGGGCATGGCACTAGAAGCGGGAGCCGGACCCGGTGCAACCTGCGTCTCACCGACGGAAACTCCCGGCATCGTTGCATCCGGCTGCTGCGCCGACCACGGAACGGGCTGTGGCTGAACATCCGAGGCCCCCTGCTGCCACGCTGGAACCTGCTGGGTCGCAGCCGTATCCGGCGAAAAGGCCGGTTCCACCTGCGGTGAATTGTCAACGGGAGGCAATGCCGGGGGCTCGGCCTGGAATGGCGCCGGCTCAGAGGGAGCGGGCTCAGCGGCGGGAGTCTCGCCAGCGCCATCATCGGCCGCCAAGCAAGTCGTCGGCGCATCGTCTACCGCCGGGCCATCCTGCGGGGCAACTACCTCAGGCTCGGAGGGCTCTGGGGCGGGCGTCTCAGCTTGAGGCGCGGGTGGCTCAGCAGGCGAAACGGGCGGGATGGATGACTCAGCCGGAGGCACCACCGGCTCGGGCTGCTCGGAAACCGAAGGCTCAGCAGGAGCCGGGGCTGGCACCGGGGACGCCTGAGCGACCGGCTTTCCGCAATTCGTGCAGAAGGCCGAGCCTTCCGCGATTTCGTGGCCGCAGTTCGTGCAAAACATAGGCTCTCGTCTCCCTACCTTCTCTTTTCAAGTACGCCCCGCATACACGGGGCGCACCGACATCCATATGTGCGAAGCGGCTACGAGATAACAGCGTTCGTGAGCTCGCTCTCGGACGCCGCGTCCATCTCCCAATCGCCATCGGAATTGCGCGTATACGTGACCTCGTAGGTGTTCTCCTTGGCCTCGGCGTTGCGCGTGGCGTCGAGCAGCATCTGGCCACCCTGCTTGTAGAGGTCGTCCTCGCTGGTGATGGTCGAAGGATCGAGGCTATATGCCCAATCGGTGAAGTCGCTCTGGAACGTGGTCATGATGTCGCCGAACGACTTGATGGTCAGCGTGACCTCTGCCGTGGCAGTGTCGCCGTCAACGGTGATCTCGCCGATCTCGTACGCGAACCCCTCGAGATACGCCTCGGTAAACTCATCCTCGGTGATGCCGAGCATGTCGAGCTCATCGCCAGCAGACTCCTCAAGACCCGATGCGAATTCCTCCGCAGCGTTCTCCGGGTCGCCGAAGTAGCTCTCCAGGTCCGCACGGATAAGATCTTCGGCGGAGGCGCCGCCGCAGGCACTGAGCGCGAGCGCGAACACGAACGCAACAAGCATCGGGATGAAAGCGAGTCTCTTTTTCATGGGAGCCCCCTAGCAGCTCGGAATCCCGTGCGGCCCTCCGGCGGGATTCGGTCGTCAGTAGTCGCAACATACCACGAAACAACGCTGCTACGGGTAATACAATGGCGAACAATCGGTAAGCGTTCAGAAGATTGACGCTTACGGCGTGCCTTCGAATGCAAATTGTTGCACCCCCGCAATAAAACGCGTCGAGCACGGCCATGCAGGTGCGCCGCCAGAGAAGCGGCGCTTCCTGCGTCGAGCACGGCTGCACAAGCGCAGCCAGAGGGGCGGCGCTGCCCGCATTGGGCACGGCGGCGCAAGCGCGTCGCCAGAGGAGCAGCTGCCGCCCGCACCGAGCACGCCTATGTGAGCGCGCCGCCAAAAGCGAGCACGCCCCGCCACAAGCGTGCTCGCATTATTCCCAAAGCCTCCTGTTACGCCTTCACGCCATACTGCTCGTAATACGCGTCGAGCGCGGCCTTGATCTTGTCGTCGATCACCACGCGCCCCTCGACCTCGTGGTTATAGAGCACCTCGCTGACCTCGGCCATATTCACGATGCTCGCCACCGGGAAGCCGTACTTCTCTTGGATCTCCTGCTGAGCGGTCACGACCCCGCCCTTGCCGACCTCCATGCGGTTAAGGCTCACGATGAGTCCCTTGACCTCAACATCGGCTGCCGCCATGAGCTTGGGGTAGGTCTCGTCGATCGATTTGCCCGAAGTGGTAACGTCCTCGACCATGACCACACGGTCTCCGTCCTTGAGCTCGTAGCCGAGCATGCCGCCCTTGTCCGCGCCGTGGTCCTTGACCTCCTTGCGGTCGGAGCAGTACTTGACCTCCTTGCCATAGAGGTCGTTGAGCGCGATGGCCGTCACCACCGAAAGCGGGATGCCCTTATAGGCAGGGCCGAAGACCACATCGAAGTCCAGGCCGAAGTTATCGTGAATCGCACGTGCGTAATACTCGCCCAAGCGCTTGAGCTGCTCGCCCGTCACATAGGCGCCCGCATTCATGAAGAAGGGCGACTTGCGGCCGCTCTTGAGCGTGAACTCGCCGAATTTGAGCACGTTGGACTCGACCATGAACTTGATGAACTCTTGCTTGTAGGCCTCCATAGGGCGTTCCTTTCTCACGTTGCCCGCCTCGTACCCGAGCTCCGGGGCAAACGGCCCGCGGGACCCAACAGCAGGTGCTATGCGCATAAGCTTAGCAGAGCGCCATCCTCAACGTTCGTTCTATGGGCTCGAAGACCATTGCCCCATGGGTATGCAACAGGTTATACAATATAAACCCCTTCGAACGCACGCCGTCATCGGCTTTGAATATATGACGAGGTTACCTTATGACTAAGCAGCAGACGAGCCTCCCCATGCGCGGCGCCGAGAAGCGGGCCGCGGGCCTCCCCGTGCGCGGCACCGAGCAGCGGACCGCGGGCCGTCCCGCGCCGAGCGCCGAGCAAGCGCCCGCAGGCCACCTTGCGACCGACACGGAACGCCGCTCGCGCTACATCCCCGCCCTCGACGGCATCCGCACGCTCGCCGTCATCGCCGTCGTGCTCTACCACCTTAACCTCACCTGGGCGCAAGGCGGCTTCCTGGGCGTCACGATCTTCTTCGTGCTTTCGGGATACCTCATCACCCGCCTGCTTCTTGCGGAATTCGAACAGACAGACCGAATCGACCTCAAGCGGTTCTGGGTGCGGCGCGTGCGGCGCCTTGTGCCCGCAACGATCACGCTCGTTGTCGTCGTTGCCGTTCTGTGCACGATCTTCAACCACGTGATGCTCACCAAGATGCGGCCCGATATTTTGCCGTCGCTTTTCTTCTTCAATAACTGGTGGCAGATCGCGCAGAACGTCTCGTATTTCGACGCACTCGGCGATCCCTCGCCGCTCACGCACTTCTGGTCACTCGCTATCGAGGAGCAGTTCTACGTCGTGTGGCCGGTGCTCCTGCTCATCATGCTGAAGCTGCGCGTCAAGCGCCCGTGGATGCGCCGCATTGTGGTGGCGCTCGCCGCGGTATCGGCCGTCACCATGGCGGTGCTCTACGACCCCGCAGCCGACCCGAGCCGCGTCTATTACGGCACCGATACCCGCGCGTTCTCCATGCTGCTGGGCGCATGGTTGGCGTTCATCCCCGAGAGCTCCATGAGCCCGGCCAAGCTCTTGCAAACCGTCGGCCTTGGCAAGCTGCTTCCCCAAATGCCCACGTCGAAAAAGCAGGGGCAAGGGGTCGAGGATTCCGCTTCAGGCGCTGATGGGATAGCTAGCGGGGCGGAGCGCGCCGGCAATGAAAAGGCCGGTATACCGGCGGGCTCTACTGGCAAGCAAATCGGCGGGCAGGAACGCCTCGCCAGCAACCAAGCCGATGTGCCGGCCCACCACGCGGTGCGCGCGATCGATGCAATCGGCATCCTCGCCTTGGCGGGCCTCGTGATCATGACCGTTGCCTGCAACGGATACACGCCCTTCATGTACCGGGGCGGCACCGTCCTGTGCTCCATCCTGGGCCTCGCGGTCATCGCGGCGAGTGTCCAGCCCAGCGGCATCCTTGCGCGCGCCCTCTCCGCCGGGCCGCTTGTCTGGTTGGGCAAGCGCTCGTATAGCATCTACCTGTGGCATTACCCGCTGCTTGCGCTCATGAACCCCGTTTCCAACATAGCCGCAGTGCCTTGGTGGATGCATCTTGTCCAGCTTGCCATCGTGCTCCTAGCAGCCGAGCTATCCTACCGATTCATCGAGACGCCCTTCCGCCGTGGCGTGCTCGGGGCAACCGTACGCAAGATTCGCGACGGCAAGGCTACGATACCCGCCATCGCGAAGAGCCATCTTGTTCCCACCGCCATAGCAGGCGTGATCGTACTCGTAGCGGTGGGCGGCATCGCCTTCGTCCCGAACACGTCCGCGCTGAGCAAGGAGGGCGCAGAGCTCATCCAGCAGACCGGCGAAGACGGCACGGGGGAAGGGGCTGCACAGCAGGGTGCAGGCAGCGATGCTCAACAAGCAGGAGACGCGACCGATGCCGACGAAGACGGCTTCCCCGACAACGCCTACGACATCCTTATGATCGGCGACTCGGTTTCGCTTCGCACCGTCGATACCTTTAACAACACCTTTACCCATGGGCACATCGATGCGGCGAAGAACCGCCAATTCGCCGCAGGCAAGGGCATCTTCTCGGACTATGCGCAGCAGAATCTTGCCGGTAGAATCGTCGTCTTCGCTCTGGGTACAAACGGCCCGGTGACCGACGACGCCATCGACAGCCTTATGGAGGTTGTCGGCCCCGACCGCATCTGCGTGTTCATCACCACGCGCAGCCCGCGCCAATGGGTGCAATCGACCAACGACGCCCTCAAGCGCGCCGCCGAGCGCTACGAAAACGTTCGGGTGATCGACTGGTACGCCTATAGCGAGGGAAGAAACGATCTTTTCGACGGCGACGGCACGCATCTCTCGAGCACCGGGGCCCAGGAGTACATCGCGCTCGTGAACAACGAGGTCAAGAACGACCTCCCCTTCCATTTTGAGGGTGCGACGCGCGATACGACGGTACAAGCGGTGATTGCCCAAGCACAGAAGACGTGCGAGCAAGCCGGAGCGGTGGTGTTCGGCTCGCACAGCGACGCCTCGTAGCCGGGCGCCGCCCAGCTTAATCTCGCGTGCCTGCGCCAGGCGCCATGCGCGCTCGATGTTCGACGCTGTTCACGCCTGTCATCTGCGACTGCGCGCGGCCCCATGTCGTGCGCCGGCATGCCGGCTGCGTCCACTACGCGAAGTGAGTCCCCGCCGGACTCGCACCCCATGACCCCGCCGACCTGCCAACGAGCTCGTTCTTCCCGTGACCAACTTGGCGTGAAGACCGGCTCAAAATCAACCGCGTGGAGGCATGGGCTGCCTCGATGGCTGCGCCCACCGTGCCGTCCGGATCTTCGTCCATGACGATTGCGTCGAAATCGTCTAGAGACGCGAAGCTCATAAAGCTTGGCTGCCGTACCTTGCTGGCATCCATCAACATGATGTGCGTCTTTGAATGGAGCAGCATACCGCGCTTTATCTCTGCATTCCCCATAAACTCTGTCGAGAACCCCTGCCGTGCGTCGAACGACTCGGTACCCATGATGGCCTTGTCCAGCGAGAGGCTATCGAGAATTCCGCTTGCGATGGGCCCGGTGATGTACCGATGGCTTTTGCGAAGTGCCCCGCCCAGCACCATGATATCGGCATGCGGCAGGTTGGCATCGGCGAAGGACGCGATCGAGAGGTCGTTCGTCACAATGGTGATATGGGACGTGCCTTGCAGCGCGCGAACAAACTCCAGCGTCGTCGTCCCCGAATCGATGAACAGCGAATCCCCTTCGTCGATAAACCGTTGAGCCGCCGCAGCGATGGCGCGCTTCGCCTCTACGTTGAGGTTCATTCGCTGGTCGGGATAGGAAACGGAAATGGAACGCGTGATGGAGACGGCGCCGCCATGTGTGCGGCGCAGCTTGCCCGCGTGCTCGAGCTGCGCCAGGTCCGCCCGAGCCGTAACCGCCGAGATACCAAAGCGGTCGCAGATATCGGAAACCTGCAGCGAGCTTCGGTCGTTCACCTCGTCGACAATCATCGCACGGCGCTCATCCGCCGAAATCCTCAGCGCTTCCTTCGTGCTCGTCTTCCACATGGCCAACCTCCCATGCCGCGATGCAGCCGCCGCGCGCTCCGTCGGCAGCGTCCATCGTCTCGTGCTCCGCTGGCAGCATCTTTGCCTCATTATGGCACGCGCAAGGCACGGTCCCGGCTTCGCCTAAGCACGAGCCGGATGAACGGACCCTTTGCGGGTGGCTTTTGGACACGCCATGCATTGCCGGGCAGATCCGGACACCGCGGGGGGCCTGCACTCTCGACCCTACACGAGGCCAAAGGCCTCCAACGCGGTGGCAACGCCGTCGTCCCACACGGGATCGGTCACGTAGTCCGCGCTCGCGCGGACGGCAGGCAGCGCGTTACCCATGGCCACGGCTACATCAACAGCGGAAAGCATGCTCCCGTCGTTCTCCGAGTCGCCGAAGCCGTACACCGTGCCTATCCGCACGCCGCGTTCGCGCAGCGCAGACCACACGGAGCGCATGCCGTCGAACTTGGTAATCCCCGGCACGGTCACCTCATACAGACCATCGCCGATGTTGCACACCGAACAACGCTCGCTGATAGCGGGCGCCATTGTGGTAAGACGCTCAATATGCTCGCTGTCAAACACCACTTTGCCCACATCGATTCCGGCTAGCACACCCCGCAGTTCCTCGATGCCCACGCGCTCAGAAAACTCCCCGAATGTATCGAACAGGGAGAACACGCCCGACCAGGCAAGCACCACACCCCGGCTTGAGCTCTCAAAATACGCCGGAACGCACGCTTGTTCACAACACGAAACCAGCAGCTCAACGACATCGGAAGGCATTCCAACATCGCGAACGACCTCACCGTCGAGCTCCACGTGCCCGCCCGCCAACGTGACCATGCCGGCAAACGGCAACGTCTTGAGTGCCGGCGGCACATTGCACAGCGGCCGGCCCGTGCAGAGCACGGCGAGGTTTCCGCGCGCCACAAAGTTTTCGAGCGCGATTCGCGTGGCATCGGTGGGAGCAGCGTCGATATCCGCTTCGCCTTCCTTTGCCCATGTCAACGTGCCGTCGATATCGAAGAAGGCAAGGGCTGGGGTCGCCTCGAGCCGCCGCATGCGCCCGGACGAATCGAGCGTCATCGTAATATCGGCTGGGCGGCGGTGTGCTAGGACGCGCCGCACGTTCTTTCCGTCGCTTTGCTCGAAAAACCGCTCCGCCTCTGTGCGCGAGAGACCGCCGCGCACCTTGCGCGCAACAAGTCGCTCGCGAAGCATCGCCTCGTCCGCCTCGACGAATATCGAGAGATCGCACAGCTCGGTGAGGTCTCGCCACGGGCCCTCATCGAGCAACAAATAGTTACCCTCAACGATCACGATCGGCGCGCTAACGATGGGGCCATCCGCCACCACGTCATGCGCCACGCGGCTATACGCCGGCCACTGCACCGGATCGCTCGAGACGCGCGTCTCATGCAGCGCATGCGCAAACCCCTCGACATCAAACGTCTCCGGAGCTCCCTTGATGCTCCGAAGCGGCACCGACTTACCGTCCGGGCAATCAAGCGTATGGCAATCGAGATACGTATTCGTGTGATGAAACCCGTCCATGCCGACCGCCTGCACGCGCGGCATACCGGGCTGGCTCTGCGCGAGCCGCTCAAGCACCGCCGCCAGCGTCGACTTCCCCGCACCGGGAGGAGCGGCCAGGAAAACGATGGTCCGCGCAGCGGGTGGGGCAGGCTCCTTCGCGTTGCTAGAGATGAGCTGTTGATGAGAGCCAGCAGCAGAGCGCGACGAGCTCCCTGCCTCGGACGCCGAGGCCGCTGGATGCGAAGCAGCCATGCGCGCCGACCGCTCGCGCTCGAGGCGGGCCGCTTCATCAAGCAAGGAAAGGAGCACGCGCTCGACATCTGCCGTGCGATAGCTCGCTGCCACCAGCTGGTCGTTAACCTCGACATCAAACGTCTCTTGACTGACCTCTATCTGCACCATCGCCTCCGGCTTCTCGTAACACGCCTCATATTGCGCTGCATGCAATAACGCTAACAATGCTACTGTACCGCCCCATGGTTATCGGCGACACACTGACCCATCTCAGCAGATATCGTAAGTCTGCGCGGTAGACATTGGGGGCTCGGCAGCGTTCTCAGGATAGATGCGGGTGCCGGTTTTATTCTTGGGAGAGATGCGACGATGTAGCGTTAACGGGCGGGTTTCGGACGGCTTCGGGGTTGCCGGGCGAGATTCGGACACCATGGTATTAACGGGCGGGTTTCGGACACGCCGCGTGTTGTCGGGCTGGATCCGGACACCGGCAGCGCTTCCGGGCGTAAATCGGACGCGCAGTGCATTATCGGGCGACATCTGGACGCTCAGGAGCCTCCGAGCGTCCAGATGTCGCCCGAAAACGTGTTGACTGTCCGAATATCGCCCGACAAAGCCAGCGGCCAAAGCCCATGTCCGAATATCGCCCGAGAATCCCAGCGCCTGAAAGTCGCCGAGCAGCATCCGCTAAAGCTCCGACGCTCATAGGATGAATACAGCTGCTAAAACCCCAACGCCTGCAACACGAACATCACCGCCGTGAGCACCGTTATGAGCGCGATGGTGGCCACGGTGAGGATGTTCCATATGCGCCCGTTCCGGTAATCGCCCATGATATGGGCGTCGCGTGCAATGAGCACCAAGAACACAAGAAGCACCGGCAGCAGCACACCATTGATAACCTGGGCGCTCATCATGATGTCGAAAAGATCAACCCCGGGAAGGATTACCAGCAGCGCCGAAAGCATGATGATGCCCGTGATGATTCCTCGATACGTCGGAGCCTCTTCCCACGTGCGATCGGCGCCGCGCTCCCATCCAAATGCCTCGCAAATCGCGCTTGACGTCACGCCCGGCAGAACGCAAGCAGCCAGGAAACTCGCGGCCACAAGACCGGCGCCAAAGAGAATCGTCGACCACTGGCCGGCGATGGGCTCGAGCGCAAGCGCTGCATCGGCCGCATCGCCCACCTCGATGCCCGCGGGATGGAGCACCGTCGCGGTCGTCACGATGATGAACCACGCGATGGCGCACGCGATGACCGAGCCCGACACCGTATCGACGCGCTGCAGCACGATTCCATCTTCGCGCACGTTCTTATCGACCACGTTGTTCTGCGCAAGGAAAATCATCCACGGCGCGATGGTGGTACCAATGGTCGCCACGAGAAGCGACACATAATCTGGGTCCCCCATGACCTGCGGCGTCACCGTCGCACGCGCCACGGACGCCCAATCCGGCCCCACCATGAACGCCGCCACCACATACGTTAGGAACACGCAGCTCACCAAGAGCAGGATCTTCTCGATGCGAGCAAAGCTCCCGCTCATGGTGATGAGCCAAATCACAAGCGCCGTGAGCGGCACCGAGATTGTCGTCGGAACGCCGAAGAGCGCAAGACCGCTCGCGATGCCCGCAAATTCAGATATCGTCACCGCGGTATTGGCAATCAGAAGCGCTCCCATCGCAAGGGCGGAAAGGCGCACGCCGAACTTTTCGCGGATGAGCGAGGCGAAGCCCTTGCCCGTCACGCATCCGCAGCGTGCCGCCGTCTCTTGCACCACGATGAGCAAGAGCGCCATAACCGGCAGTATCCAGAGCGTTCCGTATCCAAAGGATGCGCCCGCACTTGAATAGGTGGCGATACCTCCCGCGTCGTTTCCCGCAAGCGCGGCGAGCAGCCCCGGCCCCATGGCCGCGAGCACCGCGGTGAGTGTGAGTTTACTACCCGGTTCCCTCCCCTGCATGGCGCGCCTACCAGCACACCGCGAGCAGCATGAGAAGCGTCACCGCCACCGAATACGCCACGCAAGACGCAAGAACCGCAGAGACGCCGAGCGCGGTACCCGAGGTGTTGAGGTCGCGCTCATCGCGCCAGAACAGCAGCTTGAGGTAGCCAACTGCGGCCAGGCAGCAGCAGAGCACCACGGCTGCCGCGCAGGCAAAGCTTATCGAGACCGCCTGCACCTGAAGCACCTCGGCAGGAACCTGACCTGCGCTTCCCACTCCGGGGGCGAAGCTCGGATCGCTCGCCATCGCGATGACTTCGTCCGGATACGCCGCACCGAGCACGAGCTGGCCGCAAAGGTAGATGAGCGCCGCCAGGACCACGCCGAGCCCCGCCGTCTGCAAGAAAAAGCCCAGATACGGCTTGCCGCCATCCTCCGGCTCGTCATACTCCAGGAAGTAGTTGCGCACGAACGACACCACACGGTCCGCCGCGAGCAGCACCACCGGCATCGCGCACATGGGGTAGATCACGTATGCGCTCGCACCGCCTGCCGCATCGAGCACCGCGGCGATAACGCCCGAAGCAATTGCCCATACGAGCACCCAATATTGTCGCCGCGCGAACCACGTAAGCATGTGCGGTGCCTCGCCCGAACCGCTCTCGCTCGCCCCTACGCCGGCAATCTGCAGGTCCTCCTCATGCTCCTCGGCGATGACATCGAGCGCGTCATCGACGGTCACGATACCGAGCACATGGCGGTTCTCATCGCATACCGGAACGGCGACGAGGTCGTATTTGGCCATCTCGTCTGCAACGTCTTCCTGGTCGACATCGGGCGCGACCCACACCACGTCACGGTACGCGAGGTCCGAAAGCCGAGCGTCGCGGTCGGCGACGATCAGGGTGCGCAGGGACAATACGCCGGTGAGCGCGCCCGCCGGATCGAGCGTATACACGTAGTAGATGCTTTCGAAATCGTCATCGAGCTCGCGAATGGCGTCGATGGCGCACGCCGCGGTCTCGGTCGCCGGCAGCGCAACGAATTCGCTCGTCATGATACGGCCCGCGGTGTGCTCTTCGTAACCCAGAAGGTTGCGGATGGCGCGCTCTTCCTTCACGCCCATGAGCCGCAGGAGCTTCTCGGCCTTCTCGTAATCGAGCTCCTCGATGAGGTCCGCAGCGTCGTCGGGGTCCATGAGGGCGAGCATGGACGATGCATCGCGGTCGCTCATGCCCTCGAGCACCTCGGCCACGAGCTCGTCATCGTCGAACTCGCTGATCGCCTCGGCCGCCTGCGCGGTATCGAGCTGCGCGAACACCTGGCCGCGCAAACGGGGGTCGAGTTGCTCGATGATATCGGCGATATCGGCCGGATGCAGTTCGTCGAGCGTCTTATGAGACACAGAGAGCTTGATGGTCTGGGTGCTGCGTTCGAGCAGGTCCATGTACGACCACGCGATGATGTGCTCCTCGAGCGGCTTGCCGACCGCACGGGCGATGCGCGCCGCCACGTGCTCGAGGGCGGGATGCACCGCGCGCAGCAGGCCCCGCATGCCCACCTCGGCTCCGAGCAGACGCAGCTGATTCTCGCCCGAACTCGAAAGCTTCAAGTCGTTTACGCGCACGACCTTAAGGCCCTGCGTATCGACGATCTGCTTGTTGAGGATATCGCGCGCCAGCAGCAGCTCATCGGGCTGCAGGAAGGAGAAGCGAACGTCGGTATCGCACGCCTTGAGATGCACACCGGATTCGTCCACATGGTCCACGTACTTACGCCAGCTAATCATGAACGGCGTCTTGCCCGGTCCCTGGAACGCGAGCGACGTGACATGGGGGAAGACCTCGCCCGTAGCGATGCCGAGGTCGTTCACAACACCAAGCTTATTGCCGTTCACATCCAGAACGGGCAGCTTGAGCATCTCGGAGAGATAGTTCATGGTGCTCCTTCATCCCGACGGCCAGAGAGCTCCGGCCGCAGAGGCTATGCGTGCGCGGCTCGCCGCCATAGGCAGCACGCCGGGTTCTCACCCCTTGCGCGCGCTTAGAGCACCCGCAGGGGTCAGCAACTGTGAGGTCGAGGTTTCGATTTCACCTGACGCCTTTCTCGTAACCTATCTTCGTGCTGCGAGGCACCGCTCGGCCGTTTGACTCGCACCGGCAATGGAGCGCAGCTCACCTACTATAGCAGATGCCTCTGCTACGCGTAATTGCAACCGAAATGTGAATCGTAGACACCCGGTGTCTGCGATTCACGTCGTTATACCTCGGGTAGAGCAGCGTCCTCCGGCATGCTCACGGTACCGTTCACCACGTCTTCGGGGATGCTGCCATCGAGCTTCATGAGCTCGCTCACCGTTACCAGCTCATAGCCCTGCGCCCGAAGACTGTCGATGATGCCAGGCAAAGCCTCCACCGTCTGCTCGCGGTTACCGCCGCCATCGTGCATGAGGATGATCGAGCCATTGTGCACGCCCCTCAATGCCGCAGCTTCGATGGCGCTCGCACCCGGACGCTCCCAGTCGAGCGTATCGATGTTCCAGAGCACGTTGCACGAGATAAGGTCGCCCGAACGAGCCCACTCAACATCCGTGAAGGCGCCGTACGGAGCACGAATCATCTGCACGTCTTTACCCGACGCATCCTTAAGCGCAGAAGCGGCGTTCGAGATTTCGGAACGCAGCGTCTCGCGGTCTGTCTTGGGCAGGTTCTGGTGCGCCATGGTATGGCTCGCTAGCTCTTGGCCTGCGTCGACGATAGCCTTGGAGCCAGCCGGGTTGCCCTGTGCCTGCGCTCCCAAGTTGAAAAACGTTGCCTTCGCGTCCTTCTCCTCCAAGATTTCGAGAATCTGAGGCGTATACTTGCTCGGACCGTCATCGAAGGTCAGCGCAACGTACTTGCCGCCCTCGGGGCTCAGGTTTACCGAAGACACCACCATGTCCTGGGGCTCCTCGAGCACCTCGACATCGACTGTCTCGCCCGAGGTCTCGCCCGTCTTGACGCGCTTTTTGCCGGCCTTCCCCCATTGAGAGACGTACTGCACCGCGCCGCCGGATTCCTTCTGGATGCCCGGGGCCATGGTGACCGTCTCCTCCTTCGACGGCTCCTCGGCGTCGGTGCCGTTGGAGACGGTGAACTCGTCGCCTTCCTGCACGCGCGTTTGCTCGACCTCATCGGGTGTGAGCGTCTCGCCAGCCCGGCTTACCGTGCTCGGGTTGCCACCATCCTGGGAGAGCACGTTGCCTCCCACGGAAAGCAGCCGCCCCGGCACCGCGCCGAACTGGTCGTTATCTTCGAGCACGGTGCTGAGCGGCGTTCCCACCCGCACCGAAACCTCTGTCCCGTTGACCGTCACGGTCACGCTGCGCAGGCAGAAATACCACCCGCCCACCGCAGCAATCACAACCACACAAGCAAGCACCACGGCCAGCGCCTTCATATTCGGTGGACGATGGGGGCGGTTCATACGCGCCTTGAGAGCCTCGGCACGGGCAGCGCGCTCCGTTGCCGAGAACTGGCGGCTCGCGTTGTTCGCATAAACGATATGGCTCGCGCCCGAGGCCTGCCCGCTGCGACGCCCCGCGCCCGCATGCGAAGCATGCACATGATGCCCCTTGCCCGAGCCGTAATGTAGGTTGGTCGCTTTTCCCACCTGTACGTGATCGTGCTTGCTCATGGCCCCAAACTCCCACCGCCCGGCACCCCCGCACCGAACGGCATCAAATCTCGCTGCGCGGAAGGACCCTCTGCGCGATCGCGTATCCTGCCACGCATTGCACTACCTGCTTCAATCACACCAAGTCTAGCGTGGAGCGCTCGCGGCGGCAGGCACATCGCGCGAACATTAACCATTGCTTAAGGGAACCATTAAAGAACGCTTATACAGTTCTATTAAGTATCTACAAGCTGTCTACGGCGCACCGTCCGCAAGCCCGCGGCACAGGCAGCGCAACGCCCACGCGCGGGGTCATCACGGCGCGCCGCCTGCGCACTCACGGCGCAGCCACACGCCAGGCCCTCACGGCGCACCGCCCACGCACCCGTACGCTACGCGCTAGACCCTTCATCGTCGGCCGGCACCGTGGGCAGCACGGCATCTTCGGGCATCGAGACCTTGGAGATGTCGAGCTCCTCGGCGAGGTCCTCGTCCGTCGCCACGAGCTCGCTCAGCGTCACGATGGTGAAGCCATCCGCCTGCAAGCGATCGATAAGCGCACCGAGCGCCTCGGCCGTCTGGGCTCCCGTGGCCTCGCTGTCGGTAAGAAGAACGATGTTGCCGCTGCGAACCGATCCGGTAACGTTGCCCACCACGGTGTCCGCACCGGGCAGCAGCCAGTCGCCGGAGTCGATGTTCCACGACACCACCGCGCTCACAAGGTCCATGCTCTCGGCCCAGTTTTCGGTCGAAAATGCCGCGTAGGGAGCGCGCAGCAGGCTCGTCGTTGTGCCCGTCGCGTCCTTGATGGCGGCGAAGCCGTTCGTAAGCTGCGACCTCAGGTCTTCGCCCGAAAGCGCGCTGAGGCGCGTGTCGGCGTAGGCATTCGAACCGAGCTCGTGGCCCGCTTCGGCTATGGCGCGTGCTGCCGACGGATTTTGCGCGACCGTCTCCCCTTGCAGGAAGAAGGTTGCATGCACGCCCTTCTCCTCAAGCACGTCGAGAATCTCCTGAGTATGCGAGCTTGGCCCCTCGTCAAAGGTGAGCGCAACGTATTTTCCGTCGCCATCGGGCGACACGGAGCGGTACACGACTTCGCAGTTCTGGACCTCTTGCACCACGCCGCGGTCCTGGACGATCCCCGACTGCTTGCCCGTCCAGACCTGAGAGCGCCCGGGGATGCCCCACGTGCGCACGAAGCCGATGGCGCCCGTCCCCTCGACGGTGATCGTGGGGGCGATTTCGGTCGCCTCTACATCATGCTCCTCGTAGACGTCAGCGCCGTCGGCGACCTCGACCGTCTCTCCGCCGGCCAGGTGCACGGAATCGAGCTCATCCATCGCAACGTCCTCGCCGTCAAGCGTGACGGCGTAGCGGTCGCCGCCGCCTCGCTCGAGCACGCTATCGTCTACGGCAAGCAGGTCGCCCGCATCGCACGACTCGTCGAGCCCCTCGTTTTCAATGAGCTGGGTTAGGGTAGCGTTGATGTGGATACTGGTTTCGGAGCCGTTGAGCGTTACCGTAACGCTGCGGTTGAGGTACCAGATAACACTCGCAACGAAGAAGAGCAGGGCACAGCCAACAATCATGAAGGCATAGGTGCGCCGCGTGCTGTTGCGCCTGTTGTTCTGGGAGCGGCGAGGACCGCGCGCAGAATTGCCACCGCGGCGCTTATGGCCGGCGTTACCGAAGCCTTGAGAATGGTTGAGGTACGTTGCCCCCGGCCTGCGCGCAGAACGCGCCCTGCCACGGGGCAGCTGATATCCCGTCGTTTTCTGGTTGCGCCGCGGATGCGGTCGCTTGGGCGGGTGGGAAGTAGTGTGATTAAGCAATGGTTTCCTCCCCATGAGCACAGACGCGTGAGTCTCGAGCGTCCGCCGATTTGGTGTTACGAGGAGCGCTTTCCCTTGGCCGACGACGAGCTTGCAGAACCCGATGCCTTTTTGAACTCGTCCTTGAACGCCGAGAACATGCCGCGCGTCTTACCGAGCTGCTTGCCCAGCGCGCGCGACCCCTTCTCGACCGCAACGGAGCCCTTCTCGTCAAGAACCTTGGCCCCCTGCTTGACCTTCACGCCGATCTTCGCGCTTGCCTCGCCTGCCTTCGCCGCAGCGCCACCCGAAAGCTCAAGAGTTGCCGCCTCGTCATCCACGATCATCGCGCCATCGCGATAGCCCTTGAGATAGCGCACGGGCATCTCGATCGTGCCAAGCAACGCGGCGGCCGCCGCACCGCCCGTGAGCGTGAAACTCGTGACCGCGCCCGTCTTAGGGTTGAACGCGGCGTCCGAGCAATAGCCGAGCTTGGTTCCCTGAACGGTCACCACGTCCATGCCGGTCCAGATGATGCAGGTGTCGAGGTCGATGCCTAGACGCTTGGCAGCAGCGGCATCATAGGAACTCTTCGCGTCGTCCACCGCGATAACGCCTTCATATACGCGAACGGCATCGCGCGCAACGAACCGGTCGGACTGTTTGATCATCCCCGCCACGTCGGGCGGAGAGACCATAAAGCCAACCACGCTCCTGCCATCGGCAGTGAACACGGGGAAGTGCACCTTTCCCAAGCGCTTAGGGTCACGCGGAGTACCGTCCTTGCGCGTACGCTTGGCCTCGGGTGGGATGCGGTAGATTTTTACGCCTTGGAAATCCTTGGTGCGCATTACGCCTCGGCGGAAGCCTCATCAGCGTCGACGCCGGGAGCGACCTCAACTTCGACTTCGACCGTAGGCATCGAAGCGGCACCCGCGATGGCGTCGTTTAGGGTCTCGCGAAGCTGATCCATGCGCTCGCGGGCCAGATCGACCTTGGCGCGCAGCTCGTCGGTCTTCGCGTCGACCATGGGACCGAAGTCGCTCACGGCCGCACGAGCCTGCTCGCTGCCCTGCTCGTACATATCACGAGCGCTATCCCAAGCGTCGTTGGCCATATCGGCGGCCATGGCACGGGTCTCGGCGCCGACGCGGGCAGCGAGAATGCCAGCATGATGGTGCCGGCAGCGGCGCCAATCGTGGCGCCGACGATGAAGCTGAAGGCCTTACCCATACGTGTCTTCCCTTCTTATTGACTCCGTCACGTGGACTTCGTGTTCGCCTATTATACCCACCGAACGCGCTGCCCGGCAGAGCATCCGCAAACGTTACGCTTCGCTATCCTGCGCGGCATCGCCGGGCGCCGCGGCGAAGGATGCATCCTCTTCTGCGTCTGCGGCATCGGAGCTGGCCTCGACCTGCTGGCCTTCGCCCGCTTCGAGCTCGGCGTCAGATTCTGCCTCGGCCTCGGCGCCTTCTGCGTCCGCACCGTCATCCGGCTCGCTCTCGCCGCGCAGGCTCAGCACGAGCTGGCGCAACGCCTCAACCGTACCGGCGAAATCCGGCGCCGTCACATCTGGATGCAAAAACGCCCATTCCATCATGAACGACGCCGAAGACAGCGCACCGATGGTCAGTGCATCGTCGGGGCAGGAAAGCTCGATCTCAAAGAGCCGCGGGTCCTCCGCAACCGAACGCGTGCGGCCGCTGGAAATATCGCCGGCAAGGCCCGTCTCGTTCATGATCTCGACGGTAAGGTGCTCGAGCAGATGCGCGAGCTCCGTGTCGCCCATGCAGTCTTGGAACTTCTCGCCCGCGTCGCCGAAGCACGCGTGCTGCGCGATCGCCGGGGCAAGGTAGTACACACGCGCCGTGGCCTCGATATCCTCCGAGGTCATGAGCGGCATACCGGGGTTCACGAGCACCCTGGCGCGGGCCTTCGTGTCATCGACCGTGATCTTCATGATGTTGAACAGGCTCGCCATAGCTCTCCGATCCTCTGCCGCAGGTGTCTTGCGCGGCGGGTTGTTCTTCCTGTCATCGTACCGCATCAGGTGCATCGGGTGAGAGAACGCACCATGATAAAACGAACCCGGTTCGTTTTATCACGCTTCGCTTTCGGCATCCTCCGAGGTGTCGCTGCCCTCGGCAGCCTCCTCCGCCGCCGCGGGCTCGGGCTCCTCTGGCGCGATCACGCGAATGAGCGAGATACGGCGTCCGCGCATAGACTGAACCTTGAAACGGTACCCATCGACCTCGAATACCTCGCCGATATCCGGCACTCCGTCGCAGACATCCATAATCCAGCCGGCGATGGTCTCGTACTCATCGCTCTCCTCGATGGGCCAACCGAGCTCTTCTGCATCGTCGCAGCTAAAGCGACCATCTACGAGCCACTCGCGACGAGAAAGGCGCGTGAGGTACTTGTTGTCGGGGTCGAACTCGTCCTCAATCTCGCCGACGATCTCTTCCACGATGTCCTCGATGGTGATGATGCCGGCCGTTCCGCCATACTCGTCCACCACGACCACAATCTGGTCGTGCGCGGTCTGCATCTCGGAAAGGAGCGGGAGGATGTCCTTGGTGTCCGGAACGAACGTCACGTCGCGTAGATGCGCGCCCACCGGCTCGCTACCGCTGCCGCCGAGCGCGATGCCCACAAGATCCTTGATGTGCGCGATACCCACCACATTGTCGGTGTCTTCGCGATACACCGGCACGCGCGAGAAGCCCGTGCGGCGCATGAGCTCCATGACCTCGTTCACCGTGTCGGTGTCCTCGGCCATCTGCACGTCAACGCGAGGCACCATGACCTCGCGCGCGACCGCGTCGCCCAGGTCGAAATCTCGTGAATCATGCGCTTTTCCTCGTCAAGCAGGGTGTCCTGCTCCGAGACCATGTACTTGATCTCTTCCTCCGAGACGTTTTGGCGGTCGTCGGCGCTCTTAATGCCCAGAAGCGCGCTGATGCCGTTCGCGCTTGCCTGCGTGAGCCACACGAGGGGCTTCGCAAGCTTGCGGAACGTACCGATGGGCCCCGCAACCGCCTTGGCCATGCCCTCAGCGTCCGAAAGACCGATGCGCTTGGGCACGAGCTCGCCGATCACGATGGAAAGATACGAGACGATGAGCGTGATGACGATCGGCGAGGCCACCGGCGCTACTGCGGTGAGGGGTGCGATACCGAACGATTCCACCCACGCGGTAAGCGGCTCGGAAAGCGTATTGGACGAGACGGTTGCGGAGAAGAAGCCAACGAGCGTGATGGCGACCTGGATGGTGGCCAAGAAGTCCGTGGAGTCGGTTGCGAGGTCGAGTGCGCGCGCGGCGCGCTTGTCGCCCTCCTCGGCGTCATGCTCGAGCGTAGCGCGCTTAGCGGTGGTAAGCGCCATCTCGGACATCGAAAAGTAACCGTTGAGCAGCGTGAGCAAGAGGGTAGCAACGATGGAAATGAATATGCCCATAGGGACGAGTTCGAACCTCCTCGGTTGGGTACGGAATGCGGTGATGCCGGTGCGGAGCCATATGCCATGCGCTCACATTGAACGCGGCTGGCGCGCGCTGCGTGACGCGGCGTGCGGCGGGGCGAGGTGCCGCCGGAAAGGTCAGATCACGAAGAGGATCACCGCCATAAAGATGAAAATGCTTCCCGCGAGCACCCACAGGTGCCACACGCTGTGCATGTAGGGAATCTTCTTCATAAGGTAGAAGGCCGTACCAATGGTGTAGCACAGGCCGCCCACCACCAGCAGCGCGAGCGCCACCGGGTCGAGCGCCTGCAAGAGCTGCGGCAAACGGAACACCACGAGCCAGCCCATGATGAGATAGATGAGAATGGTCACCCAACGAGGTTGACGCTGGCGGCCGATGATCTCGAACGACACGCCGGCGAACGCGAGCGCCCACACCACGACGAACAGCACGATGCCGCCATACGGCGCGAGCGTGATAAGGCAAAACGGCGTATAGCTACCAGCGATGAGCAGGTAGATGCTGCTGTGGTCGATAATGCGGAAAATGCGCTTGGCCGCGGGCACCTGGATGGCGTGGTAGAGCGTGGAAGCCAAGTACTCTAGGATGAGCGTCACGCCGAAAACGATTGCCGAGATGATGTGCGTTGAATCGGCTCCGCCGAGGGCCGCCTTCACGATGAGCAACACGAGCCCGGCGATGGCAAGCAGCACGCCAATGCCGTGCGTGATGGAATTGGCGATCTCTTCGCCGAGCGTGTAGAGAGGCTGCCCGGCCGAGGAGTCGTCCTTGTTGTCCTGTGCATACTTGGGGCACGACCGACGACGCTTGCGACACGTGGCGCAAGGATCCGGGAGCGCCGTTGGAGGCACTGCAGAATCACACGCCGCGCCGCCACTCACCGATGCCGAAGAGCTCGGATCAGCTACATCAACGATTTCCGCCGCAGCCGTTGTCGACTGCGGCCGGGGACTGTCACTCGAATCTGCCATACGGGCGGTACATCCTCCATAGATAGGGTCTGCATAACTATAGCAGAATGCGGGAGGCACATATCCCTCGGGAAGACTCTCGACACCCTCCTCCGGCAGACCGCGCCCTGCAAGCATTACCGACAAAGCGTCGCATAACTCGACGGTAAGGCCGAAAATCGGGCTTCACTCCAGAGTTATGCGACGCTTTCGACGTATCCTTGCGCACCGTCAACTCCGCTGCACTGTCAACCTCCGTTGCACCATCTGCGCGTGACAAAGCGGCGGAGCTGCTCCTGCGCCTGCTGAAACTTCGCAGAAGAAGGCACTTTGATGCCAATCGATGCTGCGATCCCGTTCATCGCCCGATGCATATCCAGCTGCCGAGAAAACTGCACACTCGTGAGTACCTTGATGTCGTATCCCATAAGGGAAAGCACGTTCATGCGCTCGGCATCGTGTCCTCGACGAGCCTTTTTGCTATGTTCATCCCCGTCGTATTCCACGCCCACACCACGCACCGGTGCGAACAGGTCGATTTCGTAATATGGGGCCGACGTGTACCGGGAATAATCCGGCGGCACACCAACGCGATGATTCAGCACAATATGGCGATACCCGAGACCACCCATCGATTTCGGACAGGAAACCATCATTGCCTGTGCCGTCTCCATGGGCGAGCGCGCGCCGTCGTGCACCGAGTTGAGAGCCCGCAGCGCATGTGCGGCGCCTCGCACACCCCGATAGCGCTCGAGCTGGCAGCGTAGCTCGTCCCGCGTCAAGCACACAGGTCGCTCCGCGTAGTCTCCATCGAGGGGAAGGAAATAGGCTCCGCAAAGTTCATACGCCCACTCGATGAGTTCCATGCTGCCCATCCAAGCCCCCGCTTGTGCGAAGCACAGTGCATCCGACACCGTCACGAGGCCTCTCGCCACCGGGAACACGTCGTTCTCTCCAATCGCACGGCCGAGTGTATGGCAGTCCATGCCGCGCGTCCGCACACGATCTTCCGCAAAGGGGACCATCACGTCGAGCCGAACGAGGTCCCGGTCGGGGATTCCCCAAGTCGATAACGCGCTCCGGATGCGCTGCACGATGGCTGATGCCTTGAGGCCGGATGTCGAGAGGCCGATATCGGGCAGATCGCTCTCCTCGACATACGGGGCCACGCCATAGCGCTCGCCGTTTGCTCGCGCTGCTGCACGCAGACGTTCAAGATGCTCCGTTCTCCGGATAAGCGCCGCCGTTCGATGGGAGAGAACTACCGGGATGTCCATGGTCGCCTCCTTGCCCCATGCACGCCGCGCCTCGCATTGACGACACGCCCAACCGCGGGCATACCAAAGGTTGCGGACGCACTCCAAACGTTGCTGTGCAGTTCTGTACAGCATAGTCAAAAAAGCGTCGCATAACTCGACGACGAAGCCCGAATTTCGACCCCATCATTGAGTTATGCGACGCTTTGAGGAACAGGTGGATGACAAGGTAGGCGCGAAGGCGAGCCGGATGAACGGGCGGCCCCACTTCGACGCGCAGCCCCACCCGGTGCACACGTGGAGCACGGCCCCAGTTCGGCCGAGATGTCCGAACGGTCTGGCCCTCGTCTACTCCCCTTCTTCGCCTACTTCACCTCTATGAGCTCATAGCGGCTCGTACCCAAGCCGATCTTCTCGGCGTGCTCAATCATGCTCCGCCAATTGGTGTCGGGGTGCGTCATGTTGAAGTGATCGTGCTCGCAGCGTTCGGGCACGCCGCCGCCCGCCTCGAGCTTGGCGCGCATGTCCGTGAGCTCGGTATTGGGGAGCGCGGGCGCCGCAAGCGCCATATCGATTGCAGCCTGGTCGATTGCCACGGGGTCAAAGCTCGCGAACATGCCCAGGTCAGGCACGATGGGGGTATCGTTTTCAGGATGGCAATCGCAGTTGGGGCTGATGTCCATGGCGATGGAGATGTGGAAGTTCGGACGATCCTGCACCACGGCCTGCGTGTACTCGGCGATCTTGCAGTTGAGCACATCGACGGCAGCGTCGTACCCGGGGGCGATGGCATCTTGGTTGCACGCGCCGATGCAGCGCCCGCAGCCCACGCAGCGGTCGTGATCGATCTTCGCCACATGCACCGTGCGCGTCTGGCCGTTCGGCAGCTCACGCTCACGCGTATCCTTGAAGCTTACGGCGCCGTGCGCACAGATGCGCTCGCAGGCATGGCACCCGATGCACTTCTCCGCCGCGACATCGGGCTTGCCCGCCGCGTGCTGCTCCATCTTGCCCGCGCGGCTGCCGCCACCCATGCCGAGGTTCTTCATGCATCCACCAAAGCCGGCCTGCTCATGACCCTTAAAATGCGTAAGGCTGATAACGATGTCCGCATCCATGAGCGCACGGCCGATCTTCGCCTCTTGCACATACTCACCGTTCTTCACCGGAACGAGCACTTCGTCGGTACCCTTGAGGCCGTCGGCGATAATCACCTGGCAGCCCGTCGCATAGGGCGTGAAGCCGTTTTGGTACGCGCAGTCGATGTGCTCGAGCGCGTTTTTGCGACTGCCCACGTAGAGCGTGTTGCAGTCCGTAAGAAATGGCTTGCCGCCGAGCTCCTTCACCACGTCGGCCACGGCGCGCGCGTAGTTGGGGCGCAGGAAGCTCAGGTTGCCAAGCTCGCCAAAATGCAGCTTGATGGCGACGAACTTGTTCTCGAAGTCGATCTGGTCGATGCCCGCACGGCGGATGAGCCGCTTCAATTTGTCGAGCTGGCTCTCGCGCCCATACGAGCGCAAGTTGGTGAAGTAAACCTTGGCCGGCGTGGTTTCTGCCATATGCATTCCTTCCATATGTCCCCTCCGCTGAAAGCTCCGTGCATTTATTATCGCCGAAGTGAGACCGTTGGGGCGAGGCGCGCGCCGTAAAACCAACCCATGCAATCAACGAAATCTAGGACTAGAACCATGCGAAAGACGGGGCGTCGGCAGATTACGCCCCGGGGCGCCGCAAGCGTGACAGCCCCCGGCACCGGAGTCACGAATGAGACAGTTTCACCCGGCACAAGTGTCTCACCTGGTGCAAGCGTCACGCGCCGAGTGCGCGCTGAGCAGCAGCCGTGATCCGCGCGACATCCCCCTCGGTCGGATGTGCGAGCGCCGCATCGAAGTTGTCGATCATCGCCTGGATGCGGGCGTCGCCGGGATTCTCGGCAAGCATCGCCTCGTAGCGCTTGCGCACGCCAGCGCCCATCTTCCCCTGGCACATAGCGCCGCCCAGGTATTCAACCGAGTCCGAAAGGTGCTTGCGAACATTGCCCAGGATGCGCTCGAAATATTCGGGGCTACCCCCGAACCCCGCCGTGCCGAACAGGAACACGCGCTTGCCGGACAAACGCTCCAAAAACGTCGCCATCTCGGGGGCGCAATCGCCCTTATCGGTCCAAAAGCCCGCAAGCACAGCCTCGGCCGCATCAATCGAAGCGCGGTCCACGGCGGCCGGATCATCCACGAACACGGCCTCGGAACCAGCCTTTTCCAATGCATCTACCAGTGCATTTGCCACCATGCGGGTGTTCCCGCCCTTGCTGTTCACCACAACGAGACACTTCATGACCGCTCCTTTACGCCGCCTCTGAATCGGTATCACCCTACCCCATCCGGCCTGCGCAGAACCGCTCAAAAAGTTCGAGGCTCGAATCGGAAGGTTTTCCACACATCGCCGAGTAGGTCGCACCACAAGAGCAGCAATCCCGCGCTACAGCTCGCGCCCTTCGTAGAGCTTGAGCGAGACGGCGGCAGAGATACCAAGCACCACGACCGTGAACGCGAGGAAGATCGCAAAGCACGTCGCCACGCCAGCAGGCGTCTCGATGAACCCCAGAAGCGAAGCGATGTTCCCAAAGCTCATGGACCCGTTGTCCAAGATGCCGGTGCCGTTGATGATGAGCATGGGCCCCACGAAGAGCAGCACGGTGATCATGGGCAGCCATTGCGTGGTCTTGTTCTGTCCGAACTTGAAGTAAATGGGCGTCTCGATCGATGCGATGAGCGAGCCGAGCGCCATGCAAAACGCGGTAGAGAAAACCTCTCCCAGGAACATGCCCTCGTCAAACGCGATCGCATTCGAAAGGCCGAACGGAAGCTCAACGGCACTCCCCAAAGCCAGGATGAGCAGGCAGGCAGCCCAGCCCGCCGCCATGCCCAGGAACCCGAGCGTCACAATGACGCCGTAGCGGCCGAGCACCACATCGCGGCGGCTCACCGGCATGGTCAGCCGGAAGGCGCCCCAGTTGCTCTGCTCGTCGTAAGCGCTCGCCGACATGCAGCCCATCATGAAGAACATCGTGGTGAGAATCGCCGGCGCGGCCACGATCGAACCCATGCCCGCCGAAACGAATATCGAAACGAAAAAGCCAACGCCCATGAGCTGCTTGATATAATCGCGGAAAACCGTCATTTCCATAAGGTACGCGCGCTTCATTTACCGCACACCACCTTTCAGGGTAAGGGAGAGATAGTCGTCGATGGACATCCGGTCGCACGGAACGTTGGGGAAGTTCTCGGCGAAGACAAAGCGATCGGGAACGAGCAGGTCGATGCCATAGTCGTTCTTGCGGTAGCGCAGCTGGCCCTCGGGGATGATGCCGCTTGCGCAGATGCGCTCGAACTCCGCCACGCGGCAGCGGGCGATACCCATCTCGTCGGTGATTTCGTCCTTGGCAAGGTCGAAGATGATCCGCCCGCCGTCGATGCCCAGCACCCGGTCCGCGATACGCTCGAGGTCGGAGGTAATGTGGCTCGACATGAGGATGGCGCGCCCAGGCAGGGCGACGAAATCGAGCAGGCGGTCGAGAAGCTCGTCACGAGCCATGGGGTCGAGACCCGCCGTGGCCTCGTCTAGGATGAGTACGCGCGCATCGTGGCTGAGCGCACAGGCGAGGCTGAGCTTCATGCCCATGCCGCGCGAGAGCTCCTTCACCTGCTTGGTAGCTGCAAGATCGAAATCGTGCGTGAGCTGCTCGAACATGCGAGGATTCCATGAGGCGTACGCATGGGAGAATACGCGCCCCACATCGGCGACGCGAAGGTGCCCGGGCATGGAAATCGTGTCGAAAACCACACCGATGCGCTCCTTCGTCCCGGCGTGCACGGGGCGGGAGAGCTCGTTCGACGGAACGCCGAGGATCGACCCCTCGCCGCCATCGAGCTTGACGAGGCCCAGCAGTGCCTTGATGGTAGTCGACTTGCCGGCGCCGTTCTTGCCAACGAAGCCAACGACCTCGCCCTCGCCCACAGAGAGGCTTACGTTATCGAGCGAAAAACCGTCATAGTGCTTGATGATTCCGCGCGCCTCGATGAGCGGGACGTCCTGCGCGGCACCCGGGACCTGCCCCCGGTTTTCGACAATCGTCATCGTACTGTCCTTTCGGTTGACCCTGGGACCGAGGTGTCAAATCGGTCAAATTGGGACTGTCCCGTTTTGACTCACCGTATTTGACATTTCGGCCCCGTCATCAGTCCCCGTCTTCGAGCTGCAAGGTGAACATCTCGGTAAGCTCGGTCTTCGAGAGGCCCATGGCGCGGCCGGCATCGACCGCCTGCCCCATGAGCCCCTCCACCTGGCGCAGCTGCTCCTCGCGGATGAGCTCCGCATTGCCTCCGGCGACGAAGCTTCCTTTGCCTTGGACCGTCTCAATGAAGCCATCGGCCTCAAGATCGGCGTAGGCACGCTTCGTGGTGATGGCGCTCACTCGCAGGCTGTTCGCCAGCGCGCGAATGCTTGGGAGCTGTTCGCCCTCGGCAAGCTCGCCGGAGAGGATCATGGCCTTGATTTGACCCGTGATCTGCTCGTAGATGGGCTTGCTGCTCGCGTTGGAGATGATGAGTTCCACGAATCCGAATCCTTTCCGTTACCTGGATGAGCGAGCGCGAAACCTCGACGCCGCGCATCCGCAGCGCCTAACGGGGCGTCCCCCGCCGGGCAACAGGCTTGCCTGACGTCTCGGTAAACCTGTTTGGGTATAGTGTATATACCCGTTAAGTACAGTATATACACACCTATACACAATGCAAGAAGTTTTTGAGTAGGTAATTGTCAGAAGAACATCCGAACCCGACTTCCGCAACACGGCTCGCCGAAACGATATACCTTCGCTAAGCATCAAATGCTACGATTTCTTCAATGTATAACCTCTGTGGGGAAGGAAGCATGTCATGAATGACGAAGAAAAGACTGTCCAGATGCCTGAGTGCAGAGAATCAGATTCTACGACCCCCCCCCGATAGCACCGTCATCAGCCAGCACCAACCAACAAGCCGATAAGGAAACGTCGGATCCTGGCAAAGACAAATCCGGCACGGAATCGCCCAGCCCTACCGACACTCCTGAAGTCCAAGAGCCACCCCTATCTAATTCTGCAGATAGCAGCGACGCCTCTCCGAAAAAGCAGCCATCTAAGAGAGCAAAATTAATCATCGCTGCCGTAGTTGCGATATTTGCAATTGCAATAATCGGGTCGATGCTTCCCTGCAATCACGAGTGGATTGAAGCCACCTGCACGGAACCAAAAACCTGCTCCAAGTGCGAAGAAACCGAAGGTGAACCCCTCGGCCATGACTGGCTTGATGCAACCTGCACCGAACCGAGAACATGCTCACGTTGCGGGGAAACTGATGGCGTTGCGCTCGGTCATGAAGTAGCTGAGTGGACTATTGTTTCTGAAGCTACTTGTTCTCAACCCGGCTCACAAAGTGGCACCTGCACCCGCTGCGGCGAGACCCAAACAGAAACCATACCCACGATTGCGCACACCGAAGGCGAATGGACGGTGACCGAAGCTCCGTCGGTACTCAGCAGTGGCGTCGTTGTCCCGGGCACCCGCACACTTACGTGCTCCGTTTGTGGCGCGGTTATACGAACGGAAGAGATTGATCTGGAAGTCACCGTATCTCAACAGAATGCCCTTGAATCTGCTTTGAGCTACCTCGACTTCACGGCTTTCTCATACTCTGGCCTAATTGAGCAGCTTGAATACGAAGGATATTCCACCGAAGACGCGACATTTGCTGCAGATTATTGCGGCGCCGACTGGAACGAGCAGGCCGCCCTCAGCGCACAGAGCTACCTCGACTTCACGTCGTTTTCACGCGCCGGCCTCATAGATCAGCTGATGTATGAAGGGTTTACTCGCGAGCAAGCGGAATACGGAGCTGATGCAGTCGGCCTCTAAATCATCTTCTGCGGAACGCTCTTCATCCTGTTGAGCCAGCTGTGCAGTAATGCGCAGCTGGCTTCTTTCTTGCTACGTAAAAAAGACGAGACAGCTGATCGGCACAACATATCGCCGTTCTAGAATCAGGCGACAATAATAAACGTTTCCAGCAAGCATTCATCGTCCTTGAATGTAACGCACGGAAACGCGGAGGCCCTATCGAACATCGCTGCCCCTTCGCGCCGTTCTGTCAAAGGAGCACGCCTCCGAGGCAGAAGCGCGCTCATCACTGCGCGAACTGGGCGTTGTAAAGCTCGGCGTAGGCACCGCCCGCGGCAAGCAGCTCATCGTGCGTCCCACGCTCGATAATCTCCCCATCGCGCATTACCAGAATGCAATCGGCATTGCGAATGGTGCTCAACCGATGCGCAACGATAAAGCTCGTCCGCCCCTTCATGAGTTCGTCGAATGCGCGCTGCACCTGCAGCTCGGTGCGGGTGTCGATACTCGAGGTCGCCTCGTCGAGCAAGAGGATGGCCGGATCGGTGAGCATCACGCGCGCGATGCACAGCAGCTGGCGCTGGCCTTGGCTAAAGGTGCCGCCGTCTTCGGGGATCACCGTGTCGTAGCCCTGCGGCAGAGCGCGGATGAACGAATCGGCTCGCGCTCGCTCCGCCGCCGCAATGACCTCCTCGCGCGTCGCATCGGGCTTGCCGTACGCGATGTTGTCGTGCACCGTGCCCTTGAAGAGCCACGACTCCTGCAGCACCATGCCGAAGGCACGCCGGAGGCTATCGCGCGCGATGCACGCGGTATCTGCGCCATCCACGCGGATTTCGCCAGCATCCACATCGTAGAAGCGAAGCAACAGGTTGATGAGGGTCGTCTTGCCGCAGCCCGTTGGTCCCACCAGGGCGAACCGCTGGCCAGGCTCAGCGTGCACGCAGATGTCCCGCAGAAGCGGGCGGGTGGGAACGTAGGAGAAATCCACGTGCGAAAGCTCCACCGACCCCCGGGGCTCATCCAGCTCGACGGCATCCGGCGCATCGGGCTCTTCCTCTGGAGCGTCCATGAGCGCGAAGAGGCGCCGCGCCGAGGCGAAAGCCGCCTGAATCTGCGTGATCACGCCCGTGATCTCGTTGAACGGCTTCGTGTACTGATTGGCATACGAGAGGAAGGTCTGCACCCCGCCCACCGTGAGCGCCGCCGGCCATCCAGTGATGACGCAGATGCACCCCATCACCGCCACGATGGCATAAATCACGTTGTTCACGGCGCGCGTTCCCGGATTGGACAGCGAGCTCAAGAACTGGGCCCGCTCGCCCGCCACATACAGCTTCTGGTTGAGGGCATCGAACCCCTCGAGCACCTCGTCGCCGTGGGCGAACACGTCGACGAGCTTCTGGCACCCCACGAGCTCCTCGACGTACCCGCCGAGCTGCCCTTGGATGCGCTGCTGATCGACGAAGCTCGAGTTGGAGAACCGCGCGATTGCGGAGGCCACAAGCACCGAGAGCGGCGTCACGAGCACCACGACCACGGCCATGGGAACCGAGATGGAAAGCATGAACGCAAGCGTCCCCGCGATCGTTACCGCTCCGGTAAAGAACTGAGTGAGCCCCTGGAGCAAGCCGTCGCCAACTTGATCGGCGTCGTTGACCACGCGACTCATGAGGTCGCCGTGCGCATGGCCGTCGATGAACGAGATGGGCATGCGGCTGAGCTTGTCGTTCGCTTGGGTGCGCAAATCGCGCACGGTCTCGTAGGCGAGGCGATTCACGCAGTACCCCTGCACCCACTGGAAGGCGGCCGCGCCCACAATGACCGCGATGAGCTGCAAGAGGAGAGGTGCGAGCGCGCTGAAGTCCACCCGGCCCGCCGCGATGATGCAGTCGATTCCGCGCCCCACAAGAATGGGCACATAGAGCTGGAGCACGACCGAGATGGCCGAGGCGGCAAACGACAGCAAGAACGAACCCAAGTGTGGACGAATACACCCGACAAGTCGGCCGAGCACCTGGCCTGTAGTGAGCGTGCTCTTGAGCGAATCGTCCCGGCCGCCCGGCGCGTCGGGGCCGCCCGAAGCGCCGCCGGCACCGCCCGAGATACTCGAGGCAACCGTCGCCACCGAGCCCACCGCACCGTACGGATTAGCCATGGCGCACCTCCTCATGACGTGAGACAGTTGTGCCGGGTGAAACTGTCTCATGAGACAGTTGTGCCGGGGGAAACTGTCTCATCCCGGGTGAAACTGTCTCATTCTCGACGCCTTGGGAGGCGCAGATCTCTTGGTAGATGGCGCAGGTACGAACAAGCTCGTCATGCGTGCCGAGCCCCACCACGTTGCCGCGGCGCATGACACAGATGAGGTCCGCGGCGCGCACGCTGGCAACGCGTTGCGAGACCACCACAACGGCCGGGGGCAGCTCCCCAGACGCAGCAGCGTCGCGCCCGTACGACGCAAGCGCCACGCGCAGGGCAGCGTCGGTCTTATAGTCGAGCGCGGAGGCCGAATCGTCCAGAATCAGCAGCTTAGGTGCCCCAACGAGCGCTCGTGCGATGGTAAGGCGCTGGCGCTGGCCGCCGGAGAAATTCTTGCCGCCCGCCTCAACCGGGGCATCGAGACCGTCGGCCAGCGTGCGAACGAACTCCGACGCCTGTGCAAGCTCGAGAGCACGCCAAAGATCATCGTCCGTGGCCTTAGCATCGCGCCAGATGAGGTTGGAGCGGATGGTTCCCGAAACGAGCATTGCCTGTTGGGGCACCATGCCCACGACCTGCCTGAGCTGCTTGAGCTGCCACGCGCGCACATCGCGGCCAAGCACCTCGACCGCCCCTTCCGTCGCGTCGTAGAGCCGCGGAATGAGCGAGACGAGCGTCGACTTGCCCGACCCCGTTCCGCCGATCACGCCGAGCGTCTGTCCCGGCATGAGTGCGAGCGTCGCATCGTGCACGGCGTCCGCAGCCGCGCCGGGATAAGCAAAAGAGACGTTGCGCAGGGCAAGTGTGGGGACCTGCCCCGCTCCGCCCGGCAGCCACGCGCCCGCCTGCTCCGCTCCGCTCGGCAGGCCCGCGTCCGCCTGCTCCGCCGCGTCCGGCAGCCCCGCCAGGCTCCACAGCTCCACGGGCTCGGCGCCCTCGTCGGTCACGCTCGGCTGGCACGCGAGCACCTCGTTCACGCGCGCGGCCGAGGCACTCGCCTTGGTAAACACCACCACGAGATTCGCCACGTATACGATAGAAAGCAGCGCCTGGGTCATGTAACTCACAAAGGCCACGACCTGACCCTGCGTAAGCTCGCCGATGTTCACCTGGATACCACCCGACCAAAGGATGGCACAAACAGCGAGGTACATCACCAAAAACGTCACAGGGTTGAGCACCGAGGAGAGCGCGACCGCAATGGCGGTAGCAGCTTGATCTTGGGCTGCATCGGCGAGGCGCCGCCGCTCGTGCCCCTCTCTAACAAAGGCGCGCACCACGCGAACGCCCGACAACCCCTCGCGCACGATGAGCGCGATGCGGTCGAGCTTCGCCTGCATACTGCGGTAATACGGAATGCATGCCTTCATGACAAACCAGAAGAGACCGCCCACAACGACCATCGACACCACAAAGATGAGCCCGAGCCGCACGTCGATAGCGAGCGCGGCGACAAGCGAGCCCACGGCCAGAAACGGCCAGCGCATGAGCTGCCGTATGCCGAGCGCGATGGCAAGCTGTACCTGGTTGACGTCGTTGGTGATGCGCGTGGTGAGCGAAGGCGTACCAAAGCGGTCGAGGTCAGCATGAGAAAGCGCGTTGATGTGCTCGTACAGGCTGTGGCGGATGCTTGTGCCCATGCCTTGCGACGCGCGCGAGGCCATCTTCTGGCAGGCGAGGGCGAAGAGGATGGCCACGGCGGCCATCGCGAGAAGGATTCCGCCGCCTGCGAGCACGGGTTGCACGCTGTGCGTGCCCACGCCCGCGTCGATCATATAGGCCACAATGATGGGTGTGAACAGGTCGAACACGACTTCGATGAGCTTGCAGAGCGGACCGAGAACAAGGTTCGCGCGGTACGAGACACCGAAGCGTTTGAGGAGCTTGAACATAGACCGCCTTCGGTCGGGCAATGGATTGCTCAAGCCATGATAGGGCAAGCGGATTGAGCTCGCAAAACGAAACGCGGCGCTCGTCATGAAGACGCAACGAGGATTTGACGAGGTGCAGACAAAGATAAAAGCGCCCGTGCGCTCGATGGATCCGGGTGCCCGGCAGAGGCTCCTTATGGCTGCTTCCTCCCGGACCTGACCAGGTTCGGAACATATCGTCACCCGAACCCATCGAGCGCGCTAGGCGCTTGGTCTATGGTACCCGCTTCTGTGCCCGCCGTCTAGGAAAACATCGATTAACCCCAACAGAAGAAAAACCGCGACACGCCCGCCTCTGCATACTTGGAATTTACGGCACTCATTGCGGCATGTATGGAGTTCCCAGCAGCACCCCCTCGCCCAGCGCTCGGAAAAACAAGGAGCTGCCGACCTTATAGCAGATACGCGCGGATGGCGGCTTCGCCGGCGGCACGGAGGTTGGCGCGTGTCTGGCTGGGGTCGAGAGCATGGGAGAGATCCATCGGCCTACGCACGATGGGCAGAACGAGGTCAACTCCTTGCTCGTACACGGCGTCAAGATCATCGGCTCGGCCACCCACCACAGCAACCACGGGCACGCCGGCGGCCCGGGCGCGGCGCGCCACGCCGAGCGGTGCCTTGCCGCCCGCCGTCTGGCCGTCCATCATTCCCTCGCCGGTTACCACTACATCGCAGTCGCGCAGCGCCTCATCGAACCCGGCGCGATCAAGCACCGCATCAATCCCAGGCGTGAGCGCGCCCCCAAGCGCGAGCACCGCCGCACCCAAACCGCCCGCTGCACCCGCTCCGGGTACACCGGCCAGCGAACGGAAGCGCGGGATAGCCACCGCGCGACACGCCGCATCGAGCAGCGCCCCGTAGCGGACCATCCAGCGGTCGTAAGTATCGAGCGCGTCGGGGTCTTGGGCCAGCCCCTTCTGCGGGCCAAAAACGCGCAGGGCGCCTCGCGATCCCACCAGCGGATTCGCCACATCCGAAAGCGCGATAAGGCGCACGGGTCCGAGCGCCTGCACCGCCGGCGCTAGATTGATAGAAGCGACCTTCTCAAGTCCCGCGAGACCCGTTGGGATGTCCCGACCGTCCGCATCGAGCAGCCGCGCGCCGAGCGCCTGCAGAAATCCCGCACCACCGTCGTTGGTCGCGCTCCCTCCGAGGCCGAGATAGATGGTTTGCGCGCCGCACGCAATCGCGTCGAGCACCAGCTCGCCTACGCCGTAGGTCGTGGCCGTGAGCGCAGCTTGGGAAGTTCGGTCAGAGCTACCGAGGCCCGCGACGACCGCCATCTCGATGAACGCTTCATGGGAAGTGCTGACGGGGCACTCGGCGCCGCGCCCGCTCTCCTCGTGTGCTGCGGAGAATACGTCGCTCGCTTCTGCTGAACGCACTGATTCCGAATCTGCAGCGGAGCCGGCAATCGCTGCTGAAGGCACGTTACCTGCAGCATCGGACAGCAAGTATTCAGCGGAAATAACGTGCCCGAACGCGTCGTGCGCCTGCGCCGCGCGCCTCGTTGTTCCACCCGATGCCGCGAGCGCCTCCCCCGTCCCTTCTCCTCCGTCTCCGATAGGCATGGCCGTCACCCGTGCATTCGGGCACGCACGGAGAATGCCCTCAGTCACCCATGCTTCTGCCTGAGCGCTCGTGGCGGAACCTTTAAAGGAGTCGATTGCCAGGAGCACGCGGGGAGAGGGACCCAACAAAGTGGCAGCGTGCGCACCGTCCGTGGCACGGGAAGCGGAGCCCGGCTGCGCAGCGGCACGCGCGCCGTCCGCGGCAAGGCCGGTCACGCCGCCCGCAGCTGTAGCACGCACACCGTCCGCGGCAAGGCAGCCCTCGCTGCTCGCAGCCGCAGCATGAGCACCTTCGGCACGCAGCGCCGTTGCAGCCGCTGCATCTCGCCTGCGGCACTGAGTCAACATAGAGCCGTTTCGAGAACGCAATGCCTCGTCTCGTTTCGAGTCGTGCGCGTCGTTCGCACGCCCCTCACCCCGAAGCTCGGCAAAAAAAGCCTTGAGCACACCTGCGCACTCGTCGGAAAGCACCCCCGCCGTCACCGCAAACGCATGGTTGAGCCGTCGGTCGGCATTCAACTGGTAAAGCGACCCAAGCGCGCCTGCCTTGGGGTCGGCCGCGCCGTAAACGCAGCGGGTCACACGCGCGTTCACCATAAGACCCGCACACATAACGCAGGGCTCGAGGGTCACATACACCGTGCAGCCCGTGAGCCGCCAGCGTCCGAGAGCGCGGGCTGCCGCGACCATCGCCGAGAACTCCGCATGCGCAGAGGGGTCTTCGTCCAGCTCACGACGGTTGTGCGCCCGGGCGATAATCTCACCTTCGTAGACCACAACTGCCCCGATGGGCACCTCGCCTTCCGCCGCTGCCGCATGCGCCTCGACCAGCGCCTCGCGCATGAAGCGCTCGTCCGGCCCGCCCAGAGACATGTCGATATTCCGCTCGTCGCCCACGGCCGCCCCTCTTTCTCACGCCGGTCGGTATTCGATGCTATCATTACCTACCACGGAGAGATGGCAGAGCGGTTGAATGCGGCGGTCTTGAAAACCGTTGGGCGCGTGAGCGTCTCGAGGGTTCGAATCCCTCTCTCTCCGCCATGGTGAATGCCGAGCCTGCGTTCCTTTGGGACGCGGGCTTTTTCTGCAGCGGGTGAGGGATTCGAACCCTGTGGAGGTGCGGAGCTGAGGAAAGGCGGAGCGTTTTCCAGCGAAGCACGCAAGGCCGCGCGAGCGGCCGCAGCGGACGGCGGCGCGAAGCGGTGCCTCGAGCCCCTCTCTCTCCGCCATAGACGCTCGAAGCCCGTGCCGGTCACCCAGCCCGGGCTTTTTCTGTAACGAGCGAGAGATTCAAACCCGCACAGCGCCTCACCCAAAACGTGTACACGAGCGTCAAAATCTAGCCGAAAAACGGCGATTCGTGACGCTCGTGTACATGTTTTGCATCAGCAGCGTGATTGCCCGCAGCCGGTTTTGAGCCCTGCGGAGGGCGGCGCCGACAGCAGAACGGACCCTGCGGAGGGCGGCACCGGCAGCAGAAGGAACCCCTTCAGCTGGACGGCGCCGACAGCTAGACGAGACTACTCGTCCAAATTCGCCGCGTTCATGTGGTGACGCACGCCAAGGCCCGCAGCCAGGGCCGCCGCGCCTGGGCGGAAGCAACATCCTCTGCAGAAGCATCGGGGTTGCTCGCCACGCGCTGGGCCAGCGCAAGCGCAGCAGAAAGCTCGTCGAGCGCAGACTGCGAGGCGCCGGTCGTGTCGAGTGCTCCGGCCTGGTCAATCACCTGCTGCAGCCCGCTCTTATCAACCTCGTCACCATCGCTACCACCGCTCGGAATCGTGGCGCTGGCCGCAAGCGAGAAGTTGTGATCTTCCGCCACGTTGTCATCATGGCAAAGCGTTGACAGCGCGTTCTGCGCAAGTGCGGGAATCGGCTCGCCCATCAATTCAAGACCAGACACCAGCCCGGCCAACGTCTCCCCCAGATCGAGCCCCGCCATGTCGGCCACCGTATCGAGCAAAGCCTTCACATTCTCCATCATGCCCGCAACCACACTGATAGCAATGGATCCGATAATGGGCACATCGCTCCTGAGCAGCGTCCGCAAATTAAATTCAATATTCGTTGCGAAATCGACGAACTGTTGGTCGGCAAAAGCCTGATTGACCGCCGCAGCAACACAAGCGGGCAGCAGCGCTGGCACGTTGGCAATCGCCGTCGTCGCCCACTCCTCGGTAGTCTCGCACCCCATCAAATGATCCTGATACGCAAAGTCGACCAAACCGAGCAGAGTGTGCGGCGCCTCGTCCACAGAAGCAGTCACCAACAGACTGACCAGCAGGTTCACAATCGCGAGAACCTTCTCCTGGCCGTCGGCAGAGAGCGCCTCAGCATCAATCTCATCGTACACTTCCTCAAGAAAGTCGTTGAACGTGTCGGCCGAGATATACAGTAGGCAGCTACCGGGTTCAACTGCCATCGTCGTCGGCACCTGAGCGAGCTCGGAGGCAAACTGGCGCGATGCGTCATCAGGAAGCGCCATGGTGACATCGGCTGCATCCGCGCTTTCCGTGACCGTCCAGGCCTCAACGTGCTGTGTGTCAGCGTTGTAATAGATGCGAACATCGCCAACGGGCGTGACATCCGGAATCTCGATAGCAACATCAAATCCCTGCGGCAGAAGCTGACTCGACACCAAGCCCCACAGGGTGGCGTTCAGGTTTTCCTCGGTAACGCCGACAAACGCATCGCCGCCCAAAGCGGGCAACAGCCCCGCAACTATCGCCTTGGCACCCCGGGGCGCGTACTGGGAGAGCAACGGCTTTACAATCATGCCGCTCAGCATGGTCTGCACGGACTCGACCGTAAGCGTGCGCTCCTTGCCGTAGCCCTCGATGTCCTGAGTACCAGCAGTAAGGCCGCAGCTATCGAGCGTCACCTGGCCGAGATCATGCGAATCGACCGTCAACGTGCAGCTGAGCTCATCTCCGTCTTGCGTGAACGCGAAGGATCCCATGCGCATGCGCGAGGGATAGGTCACGAGCGACCCAGTTTCGATATCGTAAATGGTGGCATCGCCATAGGTGGCCGCCGCGATATCGTTGGCATGCATGTGCCCGGTGAACACCGCAGAGATGCCCGCTTCGGCATACGCCTGCGCTACGCGCTCATAATCGTCGACAAGGTATTCGCCGAAGATGACCGGCTCGTAACCGAAATGCGGCACGATGCCGTGATGTTGCATGGCCACCACGACATCACCTGCGGCACGAGCCTGTTTTGCCTGCTCGCATACCCACTCAAGCAAATCGTCGGAAATATGGCCGCTCGTTTCCTGCGCGAGCGTTCCATCGCCAGCGTCCACATTGTATTTGCAGGTATCCACAGCAATGAGCGTGAGCCCCGGGCACGGCTGCGCCACATAGGACAAGCTGCCGTCGGCGGTTCCGCCCAGGTCATACGCGGTGGTATCGGCGTATCCGCACGCTGTCCAAATCTCACCCTTGTACTCGCTTGGATCGGTGCGATCGGCATCCTCCGCCGTACCGCCCGAAAAATCCTTTCCATTGTGATTGTTGAGGTCGTGGTTGCCGTTGATCACGTAGAACTGAGTGTTCACGCCCGCCGCCTCAAGCTGCTCGCGGGCGGCATCGAACTTCTCCTTGACTTCCTCGTGGCACACGCGCTCGCCATCTTTGGTGAGGTCGCCGGGGACGATCACCATATTGGGCTTAGCGGCGACGATATCGGCCAGTGCCTTGTCGAGAATGTCCGAGCTCTCGCGGAACATCTTACGATCGGAGTTCTCGGCCGTAACGTAATCTTCGTTATCGCCGTAGAGCGACGGCGAGAAATAGTGAACGTCGCTCATTACCGCAAAGGTAAACTTGCTGGGATACACTTCCGCCTCTGCTGCTCGAGCCGTTCGCGGCATCGCTGCAGCAGCGGCCGTCGCGCCACCTGCAGCTATAACGAGCTTGAGAAAACTTCTGCGGCGCATTCCGTCACCCGAGAACAACGAATCCATGCACGCTCCAATCAGATTTGTGAACCGGTAGACCCAAAACACGAGGTCAGGCGAATCACCCGCCGCATTGCGCAAGACGAAACGGCGCGGCCTCCAGGCCGCCGCCAATATCGCCTCGCCGCGAACCCCGTGCGGCAGGCACATCATCACAGTATGGAGAGAGCGCGTTATGCCACCGTAATGCCCGTGAGCGAAACGCATGAGCGTTCCGTAAGCAGTGTAAGGCTAGCGGCAGCGTTGTTAACACATCGTCAATATGATGTGCTCTTGCAAGCCATTCCTTGGGCGCGCATGGGGCGCGTGCCCTATGGAGCAAGGATCTAGGCGCGTTCGGTCGCATGGGGCGCGCCAGGGGTACGCATGGTGGACGCATGGGGCGCGCCAGGGGTACGCATGGTGGACGCATGGGGCGCGCAGCGGTGCGGAAATGCCCCAGTGGCACCCAAAACGTGTACACGAGCGTCAAAATCTGGCCGAAAAACGGCGATTCGTGACGCTCGTGTACATGTTTTGCGCAGCAGGGGGGTGCACTGATATGTGCTCGAGGCATATAAGCCCGAAGTGCGGGCGAAGCGGTGCGCCACACGCGCCCCATGCACGCGAGCGAGCGCAGCGGCGCACGCACCACGCGAATGTACGCGAGCGAGCGCAGCGATGCTCGCCCAAAGCTGCTACGACCCTCCCCCCCCCGCCCCAGCAAGGCCGTAAACGCAGGAGGCCCCGCTTCCCCTTGTTCCGTAATCCGCAGCGCGCAGCGCGAGGACATCGGAACAAGGGGAAGCGGGGCCTCCGCCGGGAATGAACGACCTATGCGACCTTAACGATCCAGCCCTCAGGGCCTTCGATCTCGCCGTCCTGGATGCCAGTGAGCGTCTCGCGCAGCTTCTGCATGACCGGACCCACGTGATCCATGCCGCCCTCGCCGAAGACGATCTCCTCGTCGCCGTTCACGACCTTGCCCACCGGGCTGATGACCGCCGCCGTGCCGCACATGCCGCACTCGACGAACGCACCCGCCTGGACCTCGGCGAACTCGACCGGTCGCTCCACCACGGTCATACCGAGCATGTCGCGCGCCACCTGCACCAGGCTGCGGCGCGTGATGGACGGCAGAATGGAGTTGGTGTGGCTCTGTGGCACCACGAGCGTGCCGTCCTGATCAACGAAGAGGAAGTTGGCACCGCCGGACTCCTCAACATAGGTGTGAGTCATGGGGTCGAGGAACATGTTGTCCGCAAAGCCCTCGGCGTGCGCCTGGACGCTCGGGTACAGGCTCATGGCGTAGTTGAGGCCGGCCTTGATAGCGCCGGTGCCGTGCGGTGCGGCGCGGTCGTACTCGGGCACCTTGAGCGCGACGGGCTTAACGCCGCCGGAATAGTACGGGCCCACAGGCGTCACGAGGATGCGGAACTGGTACTCGTCTGCCGGCGCAACGCCGATGACCTCGCCCGTTGCCACCATGAACGGACGAACGTAGAGCGTAGCGCCCGAGCCGAACGGCGGCACCCACGCCTCGTTGGCCTTGACGACCATCTTAACGGCCTCGATGAACTTGTCCTCCGGGAAGGGCGGCATCACGATGCGGCGGGCGGAGTCGGCCATGCGGGAGGCGTTGAGGTCCGGGCGGAAGCAGACGATGTCGCCGTCTTTGGTAGTATAGGCCTTGAGACCCTCGAAGACCTCCTGGCAGTAATGGAAGATGCCCGCGCACTCGGAGAGCGTGAGGCTGTGATCGGCGGTGAGGCCGCCCTCTTCCCAAGCGCCGTCCTTGTAGTTGCAGACGTAGCTGTAGTCCGTGGGCTGATAGGCGAAGCCGAGGCTACCCCAGTCGATATCCTTCTTCTCTGCTGCCATGGGTGCTCCCCTCATATCGAAACGTTGAACCGTGCGCAAACGCAGAGCGCAATCGCGTGCCCTTTATGGTACTCCGTTCACACGCGTCACCGAGAGGTTTCTTGCTTATGAGCGATTTGTTAACGGATGGCGCAGCAAGAGAGCGTGTACCCTAGGAAAACACCCAGCTTTTGGAGAACCACCCTCTCGCATGAGGTCACCTCGTGAAGGGCGCGAGCTCTGTTTCTTAATCCTAGTAATTCGCTATACTTAACCGAAAACACTCGGGCGCCCAGGCTTCGCGCCGCCCGCCCCGAGCCGCCGGCCGAACATGGGACAGGCTCTGCCGCGGTCGCCCCATCTCGCCCGCACGCCCGCCATCATGCCAAAAGGGGCAGCTATGAGCTTTATCGACACCATTCGCGAAGATATCGGCACCGTCAAGACGCACGACCCCGCCGCCCAAAGCGACTTCGTGATCTTCCTCTCCTACCCCGGCCTCCACGCCAAATGGATGCACACGCCCGAGCATTGGCTGTGGAATCACGGGGCGCGCGGCCCCGCGCGCGTGTTGAGCCAGGTCACGCGCTTTTTCACCGGCGTCGAGATTCACCCTGCGGCGCAGCTAGGGCGTCGTTTCTTCATCGACCACGCCATGGGCGTCGTCATCGGCGAGACCACCGTGGTGGGCGATGACTGCGTGCTCTACCAGGGCGTCACGCTCGGCGGAACGGGCAAGGAGTGCGGCAAGCGCCACCCGACGCTTGGCAACAACGTCACGGTGGGCGCCGGCGCCAAGGTGCTCGGCAACATCCAGATCGGCGACAACGTCAAGGTGGGCGGCAATTCCGTCGTGGTAAAAGACGTGCCCGAGAACTGCACCGTCGTAGGCATTCCCGGGCGCGTGGTGCGGCGCAACGGCTGCCGCATCGTCGAGGAAACCTACAACCGGGACAAGCATCGCGAAAGCATGCCCGACCCGGTCGAGGAGCAGTCGCGCCTGAACCGCGAGGGCATTCGCAAGAACCATCAGCGCATCGGCGACCTTGAAAAGCAGGTAGCCGACATGGAACGCCAGCTCGCCGAGCTTACCGAGCTTGTCAATCAGTTCGTTCAGCAACAGCAGAAGAGATAGAGACGGTCGGGCCGGTTCCCATCCGACATGAAAATGACCCGGCTGGGACGCAGTAAAAAGTTCGAGGCTCGAGTCGGAAGATTTTTCGCGACCCGCCAAGTAAGCGCCTCGCCCACATTGGCGCGACCTGCGGTTTTGGTAACGCGTAAGCGGGGTCTACTCGGCTTGTCCGCAAAAACCTTCCGACTCGAGCCTCGAACTTCTCCGCAACGTTAAAAACGCCCAAAACAGCAGGGGCCGGCCCCAAGGCCAGCCCCAAAACCCGCGAAGATCCCTACGAGGAGCTCTTGCTAGTTGCGCTCTGCGAGGTTGATGCCGTTCGCCCAACCCCAGCGAGGCGTCACCGTCGTGCCGTAGAAGCTGATCCAGTAGTCGAGGTCCTGCGTCTCGATGTTGCCCACGTTATGCATGACCCTGTTATCGCCAATGTAGATGCCTATGTGCCCGTAGATGCGCCCTGCCGAGGTATGGCTGTGCGTTGACACGGCAATGAGCATGCCCACCTGCAAGTTCGCCTTGCTCGAGCTTGTGCACCAAGCGTTATACATGTCGTTCGCGTTGCCCCGCACGCGGCTAAAGCCCGCGTTTTGCATCACCTGAGAGACCCACAGCGCGCAATAGCCGCTACCCGGAGACGGCGTGTAGTAGCACGAGTTGACGACGCGCTTCTGCGCCCCGCTCGCCGCGCTGTAATCCTGACCGCTTCCGCGCTCGGGCAGAACCGGGGGATTGGGGTTCTGCGACTCCGCGGCCTCCTGGCGCCTGCGCTCCTCCTCGGCCTCGGCCTCCGCGGCGGCGAGAATCTCCGCATCGCGCTGAGCGATGAGGTCTTTGACCTCGCTATCGAGGTTGTTCAGAAGCTCCTGCGTCTCCTGCTGCTTGGCCTGCATCTGCGACAGCTGCTCGGCCTGCTGGGTCTTGAGCTCCTCGAGCTGAGCCTTCTGCTCCTCGAGCTGAGCCTTCTGCTCCTCGAGCTGCGACTGAATCTGCTCAATCTGCGCGATGACGGCGCGGTCCTGCTCGTGCACCTTCTCGAGGTAGTACGCGTTCGAGATAAGGTCGTCGAGCGTCGTGGCCGAGAGCAGCACCGAGAGCGCCTCGTTGCCGCCCGTTTTGTAGTTCGTCGCGACACGGTCGGAAAGCAGCGCCTGGTTCTCTTCCAGTTCTGTCTGCTTCTCCTCAATTTGCTGCTCGGTATCTACGATCTGCTGCTCGACATCCTCGATCTGGCTGAGCGTCTCATCTTGCTGCTTGCTGAGCTCCTGATACTGGGTCGAGATTTCGTCGAGCTGCGCCTGGACCTCGTCGTACTTCGCCTGCGCATCGCTCAAGGCGTCGAGCGTCTCCTGCGTGGCCTGGGGCTTAGCGAACGCGCGCACCGGATTGGCGAAGAGCGTCGCCGCGCCCGCCATGGCGAGCATGGCCTTGAGAGCGGAGCGCCGCGAGACAGCAGCCGCTTCGCCGCGTGCCGCACGGCCTCCATCGCCTGATGCAGGGATGTCCGTCGCCTGACAATGGCCACTCTGAGCGGTGGTTGATAGATGAAGTTGCGCCCCGTCTGCGCAAGACGAGGATGCGTGATCGTGGTGTGACATACGTGCTCCGATGTAAGTGTGTTTATATGTCGCCCTCCGCATAAGGATAGCGCATTCCGTCGCGCCCTGGGACACGAGTGGGATATTCATCGCTCCTCCCATGCGTCGCAACTCGCCCTTCATGCAACGGCTATACTTTTGGAAGCACATCGCGCACCAAAGCAGGGGCAGCGCGTTCAGGCAAACCCAACGTGAGGAGCTTTCATGGCACAGACACTTGCACCCCAGGATACCTGCGTTCTCGTTACCGGCGGAGCTGGGTTCATCGGCTCCCACACCGTGGTCGAGCTGCTTCAGCGCAACTACAAGGTGGTCGTGGTCGACAACTTCTACAACGCGAGCCCCGTTGCCCTCGACCGCGTGCGCGAGATTGTTGGGCCCCAGGCCGCCGAAAACCTCGTCTTCTACGAGGCAGACGTGAATGATCGCGATGCCCTCACCAAGATCTTCGACGCCGAGCAGCCCTCCCGTGTCATCCACTTTGCCGGCTACAAGGCCGTGGGTGAAAGCGTGCAGAAGCCCATCGAGTACTACCAGAACAACATCGGCAACACGCTCACCCTTGTTGATGTCATGCGCGAGCACGGCTGCAAGGACATCATCTTCTCAAGCTCGTCGACCGTCTACGGCGACCCGGACAACCCGCCCGTGACCGAGCAGGACCCCAAGAAGCCCGCCACCAACCCCTACGGCTGGACCAAGTGGATGATCGAGCAGATCCTCATGGACCTGCACACCGCCGATCCGGAGTGGAACGTCGTGCTGCTGCGCTACTTCAACCCCATCGGAGCGCACCCCTCGGGCCTCATCGGCGAGGATCCCAAGGGCATCCCCAACAACCTCGTGCCCTACGTGGCGCAGGTGGCCGTGGGCAAGCGCCCGTTCGTGCAGGTCTTCGGTGACGACTACCCCACGCCCGATGGCACCGGCGTGCGCGACTACATCCATGTGGTCGACCTCGCCTGCGGCCATGTCGCAGCGCTTGAATGGATGAACGGCCGCTCCGAGGTGGGCATCTTCAACCTGGGCACGGGCACCGGATCCTCCGTGCTGGACGTGATCCACGCCTTCGAGAAGGCCTGTGGCAAGGAGCTGCCGTACCAGATCTGCCCGCGCCGCGCCGGCGACATTGCAGCCAACTGGTGCGATGCCACCAAGGCTGAGCAGGAGATGGGCTGGAAGGCGCAGTACAACATCGACGACATGTGCCGCGACTCCTGGAACTGGCAGTCCAAGAACCCCGATGGCTTCGCCACCGCCCAATAAGTCATTTAGGGACGGGGTTGTTTTGGCTCAATGAGTCAAAACAACCCCGTCCCATTTTGCACCACGAATGAAAGCTTGCACTATGGCCAACGCCTTCGCCGCATACCTCGCCGAGCACCACCATGATCTGGACGCGTATCTGGATTCGTTCTTTACGGAACAAACCCAGCATACGGACCTTGAGCGCTACCTGTACGCACCGCTCGCCGCCTTTTCCGCAAACGGCGGCAAGCGGCACCGCCCTCTCATCTGCATGCTCGCGGCACGCGCCGTGGGCGGTGATCCCGCTCGCGCCCGAAGCGCCGCGGCAGCGATCGAGCACTTCCAGAGCGCGGCCCTCATTCACGACGACATCGCCGACAAAGGCCAGCTGCGGCGCGGCAAGCCTTGCATGTACCTCACGGAAGGCGTGGGCCGCGCCATCAACTGCGGCGACTACGACATCACGCTCTCCACCGACGCCGTGCTCCGCGACGAAGCGCTCGACGACCGCCTCAAGCTCCGCGTACTCGGCGAGCTGACCGCCATGATGCAGCGAACCGTCGAAGGGCAGGCACTCGACCTGGGCTGGGTGCAAAACGAGCGCTTCGATCTCACGGTTCAGGATTACCTCACCATGGCAACGCTCAAGACCGCGCATTACAGCGGCGCCGTGCCGCTCGCGGTGGGAGCGATGGTGGGTGGAGGAAGCGAACAGCAGGTAGAAGCTTTGCGAAGCTTTGGCTTGGCTACCGGCCTGGCTTTCCAGATCCAAGACGACCTTTTGAACCTTGTGGGGGATGCGGGCGACAAGGATTTCCGCAACGACATCACCGAGGGCAAGCGGACCCTTGTAGCCGTTCATGCCTTGGAGCACGCCGAATCCGAGACCCGGCGTGAGCTTGTTGAAATCTTGCGCAGCGGCACCCAAGACGCCGCCCTTCTCGAACGCGCTGTGGAAATCTTCGACGAGACGGGCTCAATCGCCTTTGCCCACGACTATGCCCTCCACCTGACCGAACGCGCCAAGGAGGAGCTCTCTGGCATCGAGCTCGAAAACGACTGCCGCGAGCTGCTCCTTTCCATGGCCGATTTCTTCGTCGAACGCCTCAGCTAGCGCGTGGGTCGCGTGGGGGTCGATGGCTCACGCGACGGAGGATGAATCGTGCACACCCGGTGTCTGCGTTTCATTTCTGAGTAGACGGACCGCTCGAGTTTCCGCGACCTGCACTTTGACGCTTCAACACCGGGTGTCTGCGTTTCATGCTTAGCGCAGGCGCCGGCTCACGAGAACGCCCGCAAGCGCTAGCACCACGGCGACTGCCAGCGAGATGCCCGTAACCAGATAATTGCCCGAGCCGAAGGACGATGCCGCAACCGTCGACGTGACGATCGAGGGGATGCGACCCACCGTGGTGATGAGCAGGACCGGAAGAAACCGCGCTCGGGTTAGACCGGCGAAGTACGTGAGGAAATCCTTGGGCGTACCCGGAATCAGGAAAACGATGAACATAACGAGCTCGAGCCGGCGCTCGTCACGCAGCCACGAGAAGCGATCGAGCATCGAGCGGTCGAAGAAAAGCCCCACGACGCGCCAGCCCCAGCGATGAACGGCCCAGTATACCAGGCTTGTTGCGAGCGCACTCGCCACCAGGCAAAGCGCCGTGCCCTCCCAGAAACCGAAGGCATAGCCGCTCGCGAGCTCGATGGGCTCACCCGGAAGGAACGCGAGCACTACCTGGATCATATTGATGCCGATCATCGCAAGGCGGCTCAGCACGCCCCATTGGTCCACGAAGGCACGCACTGCCCGGGCATCCATGAGCCACGCGACGGCACCGGGCACGTAGCGCCAGCAGGCAATGCCGAGCAACGCACCCATGACAACCAGCACCGCAATCGCGATGACCCGCTTGCGCCGAAGGGCCGCAGGGCCTCCCGCCTCAAACCCCGCTGCCGCGCGAGCGGATCCGGGCGCCTGCGGGATGCCCGGCGCACGATTCTCCACCTGCTCCATCATCGGTTCTCCTCGTTCGTATCCACTGCGAACGTAGCCGTCACACAGGCACCGCCGCCCTCAAGATTTCCCAGCTCAACTGCACCACCGTGCAAGCGCGCGAGCGTGCGCGCGATATTGAGCCCCAGGCCGAAATGCTCAGCCGATTTGGCCTCGCTGTAGAAAGGATCGCACCCGTGGTGCAGCGCCTCCGCCGTGAACCCGCGGCCATCGTCCGTGACCACAAGCTCCAGGCGCACGTCGCCGCGCGCTCCCGCAGCGAGCGAGCCCTGCTCGGGCTGCAGCAAATCAACGCTCACCGCCACCTTCGATCGCGCATGGTCGCAGGCATTGCCCAGCAGATTGCCCAGCACCTCCTCAACCAACTGCATATCGATGGAGAGGAGCTCGGGGCACGGCTCGGCGGCGTGCTCGGTATCCGGCACGGCGGCGTGCTCGAGACACGGCCCAGCGGCGTGCTCGACACCCGCGCCGGCGGCGCTCCCGGCATCCGGCGCGGCGGCACCCCCGACACCCGCGCCGGCGGCGCGCATGCCGTCGCCCAACGAGAAGAGCAGCTTGCAGCCGTTCCCGCGCGTGGCGACATAGCCCGCCGCTTGGCGCTCGAGAACGCGGGCAACATCGGATGGGGCGCATGCCGACCGCATGACCTCGCGATCTTCCAGCTTGGTAACACGGCTCATGAGCTGCGCGTAAGATTCCAGACGATCGGCTTGACCGGAAAGCGTGTCGAGCGTCTTGCGCACGTCCTCCCCACTTCCCGCACGATCGGCTTTCATGCGTGCCATTTCGAGCGTTCCCTTGAGCACCGTCACCGGCGTGCGCAGATCGTGGGCGAACGCGGCGTTAAGACGCCTGCGGTCCTCGGCCGTGCGCCATAGCTCGCGCTGGGTGGCGAGCAGCGAAGACCGCATGCCCTCCATCGCCGCTCCGAGGCGCCCCAGCTCGCGCCCGCGCACGGCGCCAATCTGAAAGTCGAGGTCCTGCCGTGCAATGCGGTCGGCCGCCGCCTCCAGCACGGAAAGCGGGCCCCCAATGTGGCGCCGATAAAACCGGCGGAACAGCAGCACCGCAAGGCCTCCAAAGGCAACAATGGGCACCCCCACGCCCGCCACCAGCCGCAGCGTCCAGTCAATCCAGGTGAGGTAACTCGCCTCGTCGAGCGACACGTAGTAAGCGACATTCGAGAGCACAACATCTTCGCCAAGGTTCGTGTTCGCGAACTCCTCAACCGTTTGCAAGCGCTCGGCACGCTCGCGTGCGTCGTACGCGGGAAGATCGCTCACGCTCACCGTGGCCTCGGGATCGTATGGAGTGCCATCAGTCTGAAGGTAATCGTTCTCGGTATAGTTTCCGCCCCAATCGGACACTCGGTACGAGGGATCGCTGCGAAGAAGTTCCATCGTCGCGTCCACAGCCTGCATATCGCGATTCCAGCCTCCGGCCACGACACCCGCGGACGAATAGTTCTGCGCCGAGTTGACGAACGCAACGAACACGACCTGCTCGTAGAAATCCTGCAGGTATACGGGCGTCGCTCGCAACAGCTCATCGGTCTGCGCATCGTAGATGTACGGCCCCGCGTTCACCTCGACATGCTCCGACCGGTGCTCCTCCGACACCCGGTAGTACACCTCCATGAGCGCGTCGATAGCAACGAGCGTCACCGCGCTGGCCGCCACGAGCCACACGAGCGCATACACGAAAAACGCCCGCATGATCGAGGGGTTGCGCCACCAAACCCGCAGCCGGTCGCGCAGGCGGCGAAGACGGCCTCCGCGCTGCGAATCGCCGGCGGCAGAAGCCGTTGCCCGCTCCGCTTGGCCTTGCTCCCGCAGCCTATCGTCCTGTCTTCCGCTCATCGCGCAGCCCACCTATAGCCAACGCCCCACACCGTCTCGATGACTTCGCCATCCACTCCAGCCTCCGCAAACTTCTTGCGTACTCGACGAACATGCTCGCGAACGATGGATGGGTCGCCCGTTGCTCCCCACCCCCATACCTGCTCGTAGATGTGCACGCGGTCATACACGCGCCCTGGGTTCTTGCTCAGCAGCGCGATGATGTCGAACTCCGTGCGCGTGAGGTCAAGCGCGATGCGAGCATCCCGGGCCGAAACCTCGACCGTACGCTCTGCATAATCGATCGTGAGGTCATGGAAGATGCGAACGCTCTGCGGCCTCGACGCGTCGCGCCGCGCCTCACGAGCCAGATGCGCACGCACGCGACCGCCCAGCACCTCGAGCGAAAACGGTTTGAGCACGTAATCGTCGGCGCCGGCAGCGAACCCGTCGAGCTGGTCGACGTCTTCCACGCGCGCCGTAAGGAAAATGATCGGACAGCTAAGGTGCTCGCGAATACGGCGGCAGAGCTCGAACCCGTCCATGCCGGGCATGTTCACGTCGAGCAAGGCGAGGTCGATCCCGGCGCGTTCCTCCGTCAAGCTGCGGTTGACCGCACGAAGCGCCTCCTCAGCGCTTTGCGCGCACACGGTTTCATACCCTTCCATGCGGAAGAACTCCTCAAGCATCTGCACGATCGAAAGCTCATCGTCCACGATAAGCAGTCGCTGCTCTGGCCCCATTCCCATCAACCCCATGTCGGACCCAATACATCCCTGGCGCGACACCGCCCTGCCAAGGTATTCGCTATCATCATGCCAAGTAAATGTCGACAATCCATCTACCATTCCGATGTTTTTCAGGCGGAAGCACGCCCGCGGGCAGCGATGCGCGCAACTTGATAGACTATACAAAGAAGATGAACCAACGAAACCACGCCGCAGCGCCGGCGCAGGGCAAGCATATAGAAAGAAGCAGCATGGAAGCAATCACCTCGGGCATGCAGGGACCGGCCGTCGAAGACGTGCAGGCGCGCCTCACCCGCTTGGGCTACACTATCGATGCCGCAGAGCTTGAGGCTCAGGAGTTCGGCCCCGCCACCGCAAAAGCGGTTCAGGAGTTCCGCGCGAAAATGCAACTCGATGCGGGAGATACCGTGGACACCGCGTGCTGGAGCGCCCTCGTCGACGCCTCGTACGCGCTCGGCGACCGCACCCTCTACCTGCGCCTGCCCAACTTCCATGGAGCCGATGTTATGGAGCTCCAGCACGCGCTCAACACCCTGGGCTTCTCGTGCGGGCGCGCAGACGGCTCGTTCGGCCCGCACACCGAGGCGGCCCTCCAGCAATTCCAGGAGAACGTAGGGCTCTTTGCCGACGGCATGGCCTTCCAGGACACCTTCAACTACATTCACCGGCTGCGCCACGTGTGGGAGGGCAAACCGCCCGTCGTGGACGCCGAGGAGCGCACCGGTTTCGCGCGCGCAGCAAGCGTGCTCGAGCGCAACCGAATCGCCGTCATGGGCGTGGATCCCATCGCGCGCAACGTCGCGTCGCGCATGTGGAACATCGCCACTGCGACGACGGACGGCAGCGGCATGCAGCTGTGCGACAGCGAAGCGCCCGACGACGTCGATATGATTTTCGAGCTCGCGAGCTCGGAGCTTCCCGAAGATGCCGCACCGCGCGCGACCATCGTGCTGGCAGACTGCCCCAATGTATCGCGGCGCATTCGTACCGCGCTCGCCGCTTCCACCACGCGGCCAACGCTCATTCGATTTGAGCTTACGGGAATCACGAGATACGGATCGTTCACCTCAAGCGATGCACAGGCGCTTGCCGTGCAACTGCTCGACGGCGTTTGCGATGCGTTGAGCGATTAGGTACACTGAGTGGGCCGAGCGCGCCTTTGGAGCGTCGGCTATGCTTTGGGGCATCGTCCAGCGGCAGGACCCCGGTTTTTGGTGCCGGTTACGGGGGTTCGAATCCCTCTGCCCCAGCCATGCGATACGTGCAGTTCAAAGTATCTAACATGCTTTGAACTGCTTTTTTATCTCGCTCATGAGAAATACCAATGCGAAATACTTGCGGCAAGCGTTTGGATTTGCCAACAGGCCCAGCTTCTATCGAGAGCCGCAGCCCAATTTCCGCCACGGGGCCCGTTGATGCCGCGCACGGGCATCCGTCCGGCCCGGCGCATGCGCCCCAAAGCCCAAAACATGGCCGCCCCACAGTCCAGTATCCAAATCACGCCAATTAGTCGAAGCATACTTTTCTATACATTTCGGAATTTTGTTACCTGCGCTTATGTCGCGTTCTATTCATCAAGATTCGAGAGCGGCTCACCTGTTCATGCTCCCTTTGCTGTAAAGCACAACGTAAGGGTTCACTTCGCCGTCAACACAGCTTGCAAGATGGGCGCGTATCTCCTTTGGAAGCGCAACGCGCCGCGCGCCCTCCTCGCTCGGCGTACCTTCCCCATGCCATGCGCCCTTCTCGTGCGGTGCACTCGATCCGCTACTGGCATCTGCGGGATTTCCCGCCGATGCAAGCACGCGTAAATCCTCGGGCGAAGCTTCAACCTGCAAGGACCCCTCAATCAAGCGCGCCCGAACCTGGTGAAGCCCATACTCATGCAGATAGTCCTCGCAAGCGCGCACGGCGGCGAGCTTCTGCTCCGTAAGCGGCTCGCCGCACGGGATGCGCGTCGCCAAGCATGCGCCGGCCGGCATGTCCCACACCGGGATGCCCCATTCACGCAGCAACGCACGCTCCTCATCCTTGTGCCAGCCAGTCTCTAGAAGCGGGGAACGCACCCCAAGCTCCTCGAGGGCGCGCATGCCAGGCCGGTAATCGCCCGCATCGTCCGCGTTGCTGCCGTCCACGACCACCTCGATGCCGCGCGCCCGCGCCTCGGCCAAGATTGCCGAAAAACCAGCCCGCTTACAGTAATAGCAGCGGTTCTCGTCGTTTCGAACAACGTTTTCCAAAGAGAAGGGATCGAGGGGAACCGCGATAAGCGGCAGCCCGAACGCCGACTGGCCAGATTCTGCAGCCCGCTCAACCGATACCAGCTCAGGCGTTGCCGAAAACGGAGTCTCGATATGCATGAGCACCGCTCGGCTCGGCACCGCTCGCGCGCAAACCGCAGCCAAAAAGGTGCTGTCGACACCCCCGGAATATCCGACGGCAACCGTTTTCCAAGAATCAAGCAGCTCTTCGAGCGCCAGCAGCTTTTCCCGCGCTTCGCGTTCCACAGCATCCTCCGACTTCTTCGCGGTTTCCGGTCCCTCTTGTACCCATCGCAGGCCGGCTCTGGCACAATAATGTGGTCATCTCGTCGATGGTCCGTCGGCCCGTCACATCGGCTCGCCTATGCAATCGTTGCTGACCTGCCACACGACCGTAGCGGCACGCTCGCGCTGCCGCCGCTGGCCTAACCAGACATTCGCAGCGGCGGAGCATGAACCTTCGTGAAGGGAACCCCTATGATTAAAGCGGTGCTTTTCGATCTTGACGGCACCCTCGTTGACACCGAGCTGCTCAGTGCGCGCGCATGGCTGGCATCTGGCGAACGCCTGGGGCTCGATGTGAGCGAAGAGCTGATCAAAAGCTTCGTTGGGCGCACTGCCGATGCCGTTACCAGCATGCTCATCGAGCACCTGGGAATTACCGAAGCAACTGCCCACGAGCTCTTTTCGCTCCATCGGAGCATCAAAGACGAGCTCATGGAAAACGAGCTCGCAGCCAAGCCCTTTGCCGCGAAGGCGCTCTCCGTGCTCAAGGATCATGGCTTCGCGCTGGGACTCGCCACTTCGTCGTATCGTCCGGTTGCGGAACGCGAGCTCGAACCGTTCGGCATGCAGGCGTATTTTGACAGCATCACCTGTGGCGATGAGATTGAGCACGGCAAACCGGCCCCCGATATCTACCTGCTCGCTGCCGAACGCCTCGGCATGCGGCCCGAGGAGTGCGCAGTCGTCGAGGACTCCCCCAACGGGGTTTGCGCGGGAGCCGCAGCTGGTATGTCGGTCTTCTTGGTGCCTGATACGATTGAGCCCACGCCAGAGATTCGCTCGATGTGCGTCGATGTGCTCGGCTCGCTCGACGAGCTCGCGGGCGCGATTAGGCTGCGCAACGAAGAGATTGCGTAACGCCAAACCCGCAAAAGCCGCTAAAGATACGAGCCCATGTCGAGCTCGGCAAAGGCGCGGACCGCTCCGAGCCCAGAAAGCTCCGACCTATGCGCCGCCCCCTGCCCGACCGTGCTCGCTCGCTCCAGCAAAAAGGGCCGAACGAGCTCATGCTTGGCCTCGCTGCGCAGCATGGCGGAAGGCCTCACCGCAACCCGGCTTGTGCCGCTCCGGATACCATCAGCACTGGGGGCGCCGCCCGAACCTTGGGCGCCCCGCGCACCCTCCGTGCCGCGGGTACCACCCACACCCTGGATGCCACTCACTCCCCGGGCGCCACCCGTGCCGTGGACTTCGGCCGCACCGCGGGCACTCCCCCCGCCATTCCGGATGCCGATCACGCTGCCCTGGGCCCCGCCTGCGCCGCTCCGGCCATTCTTCTCTTCAATAGCCGCGATTTGGCCCACGAGCATTTGGACCCCTTTGCGTCCAATCTCGTATCCAGCAGGCGAACAGGTGGTCAGCGGCACCGCCCCTCCCCAGGCAAGGGGATTTCCATCGCACCCTGCTACCATGATGTTGCCCGGCACATCGCACCCTGCCGCCTGGACACCCTGGATGGCTCCCGCCGCGATGGCATCTGCCAGGCCTATGATCGCATCCGGCCGCTCGCGGCTCGTACGCTTCGCAAGCCTCTCGCCCAACCGGGCACCATCAGTAGATCCGCAACGACTTCCCTCATCAAGCACTTCGAACGAGCATTCAGGATGCTCGGCACCAACGGACTGAATGCCCGCAAGGCGCTCGGCAAGCGGGGGCAGCGAAGCAGATCCGATCACCGCAACCCTGCGCGCCCCGCACGCGACGACATGCTCTGCAACCAAGCGTCCCTGAGCGCGATAGTCTGCCGAGACCGAGAGCACCTCGCGCGGCGCACCCAGGGCACCTAGGTACACCACCGGCACCGAAGGCGCATGCTGAGGTGGAGACACCCGATACGCCGACGGCTGCACCAGCACGCCAGCAAGCTGCATACCAGTACAAAATCGCAGATAGCGTCTTTCCACCTCTGCATTTTCGTTTGAATTCATGATGACAAGGTCGAGGCCCGCGCGCTCGGCTTCGTTGCGGGCACCGCTTGCTATCTGGACGCTGCAACCATGGTTGAGGCGCGGCAAGACGAGCCCGATCACCGCGTTGGACCCCCCGGCCAGCAAGCGGGCGCTTTGGTTGGGAAGGTAGCCCAGGCGCTCGATGGCCTCTTCGATCAGCCGACGCGTCTCGGGTCGCACGCGCTCTGGGTGGTTGATCGCATTCGATACCGTTCCCAGCGAGACGCCTGCCTCGCGCGCCACGTCGCTGATGTTAACTCGCGCCATCTTGCTCCCGTTACTTTTCCACATCGTGTATTGCCGAGTTCGGCATGGTATCCCAGTATAGCAACTCTTTGAAACGCTTTAATGGCGGGCGGAGCCTTGGTATACAATGATGGCGCACGCATACCGTCACCAAGCTCCAAGCTCGTGACGAAACGACCGTAGGGAGGCCCATGCTCCTCGCCATAGATATGGGAAACACGCAAACGGCGCTCGGCCTCTTCGACGCCGACGAGCTCGTGCGCTCTTGGCGCATGCCAACCGACCGCACGTTCACTGCGGACGAGATCCATGTTCGCCTGCTCGGCTACCTGCGCATGTACGGCCTTACCCTTGAATGCGTAGACGAAATCGCCTTCGCCGGCGTGGTCCCGCAGCTCACCCGCGAATGGCGCGCCTTCGCTCAGCGCATCGCGGCGAGAAGCATCGCCGTGGGAGCGGACACCGCCGCCGTTACATGCATCCACGCGCCACATCCCGAGGAGGTGGGCGCCGACCGTATCGCCAACGCCGTGGCCGCCGAAAAGCTCTACGGAGCGCCGTCGATCGTGGTCGACTTCGGCACGGCGACCAATATCGACGTGGTCGATTCCGACGGCTACTACATCGGCGGTGCAATCGCCCCGGGACTGCGCATCTCGATGGATGCCCTCGTTGCTCGAGCCGCCCGAATCGCAAGCATCCCGCTGGAGACGCCGCCCCACGCCATCGGCCGCACCACTGAAGAGGCCGTGCAGAGCGGCGCCGTACTCGGAACGGCAGCTATGGTCGAAGGGCTTGTTAGCCGTATCCGGGCTGAGCTGGGAGCGCCCGAAGCCCGCGTCATCGCGACCGGAGGGCTTGCGAACATCGTGGCAGATTCAACCAACGTATTCGATGTTGTCGACGGGCAGCTCACCCTCAAGGGCATCTGCGAGATAGCTCGACGCATGCGCGACCGCGTACCGCGCACAGCGTAAAACGGCCTGCATTTCTAGCCTGCTCGGGCAGACAGGTGCGTGCCGCCAAATATACCCAGTTTTTCAGACTCTGAACTGCGCCCCAAAACTTGGACGCGCTAAATGATAACCCCTAAGCCGCCTCCCGGAGGGCCCGCTCCCGGAACTCCACCGGGGTCAGCCCGCCCAGCTTCTTCTGGCGCCTCACGTGGTTCCAAT